>JGI24710J26742_10002186_pt1 | contig 17447 bp, 20 predicted proteins | sample BioPla2DNA2_FD_26742 | JGI IMG/M metagenome (IMG submission 26742) | reverse complement strand
GCATATCGTCCGCAACCATTCACCAGTGAAACCAACAGAATGGTTTATCTTTTCGACCTTTACGAAAAATATACCGCGGATCTGTTTACGAAAGAGAAACCGAAAAGAAAAAAATAACACAAATAGGGCTCATTTGGGGTTAAATCAGTCTTTTAAAGAACAATAATTATGAAAAAAGCATTAATTTTTATTAGTCTTGTGTGTTTTTCGACAATAGCACATGCACAATCAATAAATCTGAACGATCACACAATAAAAGAGATAAAAGAAAATCAATTTATAAATATTGATTTTGAAAATATAGATATTGATATCATTCCTTTATTAATTCACCTTATAGATAGTAATGCATTGTCCTCCTCATCTTGTCCTATATCTTCGTATTCTTCTGATATTCCAAATGTTTATATTGGAGAAATAGCCGCAAAGTATATTGAATATATAATCAATCCCGATTTTGAATTTGATAGAATAACGAAAGAAGGGAAATACTATTCTTTACAGATAGAAGACCTGAAGAATATTAAAAAAATATATTTAGAGTGGTGGGAAGAAAACAAACAATTTTCAAAAGAAGAGCTACGAAATAGGCAAAAGACAAAAAGAATATTGAATACTTCAATCTATAAATGGGGAACTTGTCCCTTAGTGCGGTAGCGTGCTAAATTATCCTAAAACCATCAACTTTTTTTATTTACCTTTGCCTTATCAAATCCTACCAATTATGAAAACATGATAACAGAATAAAAAAAGGTTTTGATATGAAAAAAATATTAAGTTTATTATCATTATTGATTCTGTTTTGTGGCTTTTTATACAAAACAAATAACGTGCCGGTGGATAAAAGCAAGTTTTTTATCCAGGATTTGAATTATCGGGATTTTTCTTTGGAGAAATTATCGGTTGTAAGTTATAGTAAATTACAATTGGTTGATTCTTTTGATTATATCTACACAAAAGAAAGAAAATTTTGCTCATCATCAGAATTCTATTATTATTCAATCGTAGATACTACTAACTATTATTCGTATGTTTATTATTACTTCAAAGATTATGTAACAGCATTTGTATTAGTTAATTACGACAAAAAAGGAAACTATATTGACGATGTATTATTATCATCTGTATCTGGTGATGCCGGTTTCTTTGAATATTGCGAGGGAATGTTTGTTAATGACTCCACTTTTGTACGAATAGATAAGGAGGGAGAAAATATAGGAGATGAAAGAAACTCTGTAGATTCAATTACCAATTTGTCTCAGTATAAAATAGTGCTTCAAAAAGAGGGTCATATTTTAGTGGATACGCTAATTTATAATTTGATACTTAAGGAATAAGGTTGTTTACGCCTCTTAAATAAATTCTATCTAAATTTTAAATTTAGGAATCGTAATTCGTAATTGATCCTGCATATCTGGAGAGGTTAATATTGCCGAGTGGGGGAAATAAAATAACTAAAAAGGAATATCTATTCTGCCCCCCATTTATTTTTATTTCAAAATAATATAAATAATTAAATATCAACTGGTTATATTAAAAAAAAGCTCAATACCAAACAATATCAACAGGTTATATTAAAAAAAAGCTCAATACCAAACTTCCGAAATCCGAAATCCGAAATCCGAAATCAAAATGCCCCTATTTTTTTTATTTCAAAAAGAAAAAAAAATTAAAATTAAAAGGTAGAATTTACGAAAGCGAATGAGCGTTTTCTACCCGATAATTACCGATTGCGGTTCTTCGCAGGGCGGTGAGGTGGGCGCCACTATCTAAACGTTCACCGAAATCGCGGGCGATGGAACGGATATAGGTGCCTTTGGAACAAACAATCCTAAAATCGACTTCGGGGAGTGCAATGCGGGTGATTTCAAATCGGTCAATCTGAATTTTTCTCGGTTGGATCTTCGCTTCCTGACCACTGCGCGCCATATCGTAAGCGCGTTTTCCATCAATGCGAACTGCGGAATAGATGGGCGGAACTTGATCAGATTCTCCCAGGAAAGAATCTGCAATAGCATAGATTTGCTGTTCCGTAATATGTTCAGTCGGGAAGGTTGCGTTGACCTCCTTTTCCATATCAAAACTGGAAGTGGTAGCACCCAAAAAGAATGTTCCGGTGTACTCTTTTTCCAGATCCATCAACATGTTGATCTGCTTGGTCATTTTGCCGGTGCAGAGGATCACCAATCCGGTAGCGAGAGGATCTAAAGTGCCGGCGTGACCTACTTTAATCTTCTTGTTAAACTTTTTTCGTATTGCGGATTTGACCTTTGCTACCACATCGAAAGAGGTACAGCGGTAAGGTTTATCAAACAGCAAAATCTCTCCTTCCGGATTAAAATCCAGCTCAGGGAGAATTAGCGTTGTTGCGTGTATATTTCTATTTTCAATTCTGTTGGGTTCCCTCATTACACTAATCCAAAAATTATAGCGATTAGACCGGCCACAGCGCAGTAGAGTGCAAACCAAGCCAGGTTGGCTCTTTTTACCAACTGAATCATCCATTTACAAGCAAAGCAACCTACTATATAAGCGGTTAGAAAGCCAATCACCAGCGAAGATACAGGTATGCCGCTCGCAGCTTCCGTGAATCCCCCTTGAATTCCATTTAAAAAAGTCTCTCCTAAAATAGGAATCAAGACCATTAAAAAGGAAAATTGTGCCACCTCTTCTTTCTTTACGCCCATTAAAAGACCGGTTGCAATGGTGGTACCGGATCTGGAAAGTCCCGGTAAAACGGCCACCGCTTGCGCAATTCCAATAACAAAGGAAGAACCCCACCCAATCGATTTTTGCTCTTTAAAACGCACAAAACGGGTCAAAAACAGCAATAATGCAGTCAAAAGTAACATTGATCCGACTAAAACCAACCCTTCACCAAAAAGAGCTTCGACATAATCTTTAAAGAAGAATCCCACAATCATGACCGGAATCATGGATAAAAAGATTTTGAAAATATATTGGGTTTCTTCGTTCCATTCGAATTTAAAGAGTTTGAGGAAAAGGTTGAGAATCTCTTTACGCAGAATAGTGATGGTACTTAGTACGGTTCCGGCATGAACTACCGTTTCAAAAACCACATTTTCGCCGCTCTCAATTCCCAAAATTTCTTTACCGATAACCAGGTGTCCGCTGCTGCTGATGGGTAAAAATTCAGCCAATCCTTGTATTAAGCCTAAAATAAACGCTTCTAATCCACTCATAATCTATTGATTATCATATTTCATTAGTTCTTCAGAAAAATATTCCAGGGAGACACCGGCCATTTTAAACATCTCTTCCGACTCGGCTCCGGCATGGTATTTCTTTTCGCAAACCACTCTTGTGATTCCGCAATTGATGATCAGCATGGCACAAACGCGACAGGGCGTCATTCTGCAGTAGAGTGTACTATCCTGCAGGGCGATGCCCAATTTAGCCGCCTGACAGATCGCATTTTGCTCAGCATGGACCGTTCTGACACAGTGATTGGTCACGTGTCCGTCCTCATGTACCGTTTGTTTCATTTGGTGTCCTACTTCATCGCAGTGGGGTAGACCGATGGGAGAGCCCACATAACCGGTAACCAAAATTTGTCTGTTGCGGACAATCACGCAACCGCTTCTGCCGCGGTCACAAGTTGCTCTTTTGCTCACGGTATGAGCTATTTCCATAAAATATTGATCCCAGGAGGGTCTGATATATTTTTGTTCTTCCATATTGATTATTTATTCTACTCTTATTTTTTGACCTGATTGAATGTTACTGCCATCACCTTTCAAATTATTGAGTTGAATCAGTTTTTCGGGAGTGGTATTGTATTGACGTGCAATTCTGTATAGCGTATCTCCTTGTTTTACAGTATGATAGATCGGCTTTTTTGTTCCACTAGTGGTTGTGCTTTGCTGAGTTTCTTCAGGATAGATAATTGGAACTTCCAAAAAATCCAGGGGAGTAACAACCATTCTATTGCTTTGTAAAGTTCTGGTATCGAGGTTTATCATGCGATGGGGATTCAAAAAGCGATTAAAAAAACGAACCTCAAAGTGAAGGATAGGATTTTGATCCGGATGGGTTCTCCCGACGGTACCAATCAGGTTTCCCCCTTTAATTATTTGTCCGGGAAAAACATCAATATGACCCAAACGAGCGTACACCGTTTCTAAACCGTTATAATGCCTGATTACCACCACTTTACCATATTCGCCATACTCTCTTGCAATCCGCACAACACCGTCAAAACAGGAGACAATCGGCGCATTTTCATGAAGTTCAAAGTCGATACCGGGGTGAAACAGCTTTTTATGTGTTCCATAATCCAGAATAACTTTTCCGGCACAAGGAAAGGAGAACGGAGTATTCTCACCATCCACTAAAATAAAACGAAGTGTATCGTGATAAAAAGGGACTTCCAGCTCTTCTGAGCGAATATGCAAAGTATCCCACAATTGTTTGTATAAATAATAAGCAGGAATCTGATAAGGCTCTTCAATCAACTCTATTTCATCATTCCAAGGCAAAGTAGAGTATGAGGGATTAGGTTCAGCCAAAGCCCTGTTTTGGCTTTGCTCATCGATATCGACAGGCATAGTTTGCGCAATAGAAAAGTTCAAAATTGCTATTAAAAAAAGGATAATAAAACAACCTATTTTTTTCATTTTTACGCTTGATCTTTAAGTTTATTGATAATCTTAGTCGAAGAAAAACCTTCCACCAAAGGCACGGTAACCACTTTGCCGCCGTTTGCAATCACCTCTTTTCCCCCTACAATATCTTTGGGATCATAATCGCTGCCTTTGACCAAAATATCGGGTAAAAGCTGCTGAATCAAAACCAAGGGTGTTTCTTCATCAAAAATAACCACATAATCTACAAAAGCGAGTGCAGCCAACATAACTGCTCTGCTATCTTGTTGATTGATAGGACGATCAGGTCCTTTAAGCTGACGTACCGAACGATCGCTATTCAGTCCGATTACTAAATAATCACCGAAACTTCTTGCTTCGTTGAGATAGCGCACATGTCCAACGTGCAAGATATCGAAACAGCCGTTACTGAACACCATTTGTTCATTTTTGCGTTCTTCTTTGATTTGAAGCAAATCCTCAATAGTCACAATTTTTGAATCGATATTAAACGGCTTTTTCATCTTGATTTGTTTTAGTTTTTCTATTTTGCAATGAAGCCAACAGCAAAGAGACGAATCCAACCACAATAATCATAATTGTTTGTGCACTCCATCCCACCCAGGCAGCAGCCAGTCCTTCTTCATATTTTACACCATATAATACAAAAATTCCCGCAACAATGAGAGGATAGGCTCCCAGACCGCCTTGTGCAATCATAAAACCGATAGATCCGAAAGCCAAAACAGAGAGTCCTGCCATTAAACCCAATCCTGAGAGAAAATCAAAAGCAAAGAAAAGAATATATGCACCCAGGAAATAAGTAACCCAGATTAAAAGAGTATAAACAACAAAAAGGAAAGGTCTATCCATATCTTTGATAGAGATCAATCCTTGAATGGCACCCTTAACAAACCGACCTATTTTGGCAAAAAAGGGTATTTTCTTCAGTTTTTCCCGATAAAAGTAAGCCAATAAAATAATGGCAACAGTTCCCAATCCCAATGCAATCAAGGTTCCGTTTAGAAGAGTACCTTGCATTTTATTTACTATCCAGTCTCTCAGCGTTTCACCGGTTGCTTGATTTACAATCAATTCTGAGAGCATACTGCTATTCAATACTATGGCGAGAATCATAATAAGAACAAACATGATCATATCAATAACCCGTTCGGTAACAATAGTACCCAAAGCCTTACTGAAAGGGATATTGTCATATCGTTGTATAAAGGTTGGGCGGAGCACCTCTCCTAAACGGGGAAAAGCCAGATTAGCCAGATAGCTCACCATCACTGCATAAAAAGAGGTAGATTTTCGGAGTTGATATCCCAGCGGATTGATTAACATGATGCTTCTTAAAGCTCTGAAGTAGTGTCCCAAAGCCATTACAGTAATCGATAGGATTACCAAAAAGAAAGGTTTAGGTGCCAATACGGAACGAGCGCTTTGCCGAATGATTTCGATATCTGAAGGAGTCAAATTTTTTACTGACAACCAAACAAAGAAGAATCCTAATCCTAAAAATAGTACAAACTGAATAATTTTTTTAATCCACTTACCCATTATACCCTCTATTTTGGAACTATTTGAGCAATAACCTGATCCAATTGTTGATAAAGATCCTGAATTGTTTGATCATTTTTAAGTACAAAATCAGCCATTTGAATACATTTTTTCAAATTTTGTTTATTGGGATCTTCCGAATTCATCTCTCTTGCTTCATTTTCTACGAATGTTTGAAAGGAGATTTGGTCTGTTTCCGAGTTTCGTAGCACAATTCGTTCATATCTTAGTTCAGGCAGTGCATCCACAGCAAGCAGATAGAACTGTTTATTTTTTCTGAGAGATTCAATTTCTCCGGGCGTTCTCAAACTTTCTATTACTGCTGAGGTTCCCTGATTCATTGCCTGTTCATAAAGTTGATCTGTGATATAGGAGGGGCAATGTTGTGCTCTCAAGCTGTTTGCCAGTTCTACGTAGGTATCTCTGTTAAGTGGTAATTCTCTTTTTTGTGCTTCTTCGATTAAGAAAGAGCGAACAGAATAGTGTGTAAATCCGAACTTCTCAACCAAATAATCCACGATAGTTCCTTTGCCGGCGCCAATCGTTCCTGTAATTCCAATAACAATCATACAATGTATTCAAATAGAACCTGCAAAGATATAATAAATTTCGGATTTCGGATTTCGGATTTCGGAATCAAAATTCTGTAAATCTTTTTTCCCGATTTCCAGTATATATTCTTCTATTTGAAAAAGTTTTTAAAGATGGATTTTGGAATTTAAAATTTATCTTTAATAAATTCTTTAAAAGATTCGGAATAAACTCTGGTAACTTCAAAAGTATATTCTTTATTAATTTCAACTTCTTTTGAAGAAAAGGAGGTAATAAATTTATAATTAATAACAGTTTCTTTGTTTATTCTTATAAATAAAGAGTATCCAATTTTTTCATGAATTGCTTTTAAAGAGGAAAAAGCATTATATTTTTCTTTATTTACAGTATGGATGGTGATGAGGTTATTTAAGCTGGAAACAAAAACAATCTCTTCCAGGTATATTTTCGATTTTACTCCTTTATAATTTAGCAAAATGCTTTTTTCAGCTTCATAAAGAGGGGAGTACGGAGGATAAGCAAATCTTTTGCCGAAGTAGGGATGTGGATTAGTCGGTGATTGAACTAATATGGTTCCTAATATCTTACGAGATAAAACTTGAAATAAATTCAAGATTTTTAGAAACTTTTTAGAAAAGTCTTCGGTTGATGTTGGGTTAATAATTACATCGATAAAGCCTTTATCCATTAATTTTAATGCAAAAAGGTCAGATTTACAGATACCGATAATTAAAGTTGTAGCTGAAATAGGCAGAAATGATTCAATATCATCCTCATTTTCATCGAGTAGATCAACCATTACAAAATCCGGAAAGGTAAGAATAGATTTCTCAATAAACTGATGTTTATTATTAAAAATACCGTTGTTTTTAATGATTGTGGAAATACTGGTGGATTCAGCAATAATTTTTCGAAGTTCTTCGTTTTTTACGAAGAAGGCAGTAGAAGTAGTGTACATTAGTTCTAATTTTTATGAATATGAGTCTACAAAAGTACACTATTTATTTGTAATAATACAGTTAAGCGTAAAATAATATTTATTTAATTTTTAATTAAGTTCAAATCAATTATTTAGACGGATGGAGTTTAAATTTTTATTGCGCTTTTCGGGTAAAAAACGACAAAATATAAGTGATAATTTTGTTAATTTCTTCAGAAAGTTGAATTTTAAACACAAATATTATCGCAAATAAACCCAGAATAATGCTTTTTAATACACCATTTAGAAGTGATAAATAGAATGTTTTAAAGGGGAGCAATGCAATGATAGATCTTATAGATAATTCCCAAATCCAATTAAGTAAGAATAGCCCAATTAAGATCAGTAATGCTATAAACTGTTTGGAGTTAAAAAAGGTTGTTTTCAGTTTGTATTGATTGAACAAAATTAAAGGAAACACAAAAATACAGGTAGAAATTAAGGATGCGGAAGCTGCGCCATTGATTCCCCAAATAGGGATTAACTTATTATTTAAAACAATGGCAGAAAAAGTTAAAACAAAAGTGAAAAGAAGTGAATAATAGTAATATTTTGAGAATCCCAATACTGTTGTACTCACATTATATGAAGAGCTGATTAACTTGGAAATTCCTAAAATAAGTACAACGTATTTACCCGATGCAAAACTGCTTCCATTGGGCATAATTTCATAAATTAAATCGATATTAATCCAGATTAACCAAAGGATCATTCCTCCGATTAACAGTTGATGTAAAGCTACTTGCTGACAAAGAAAACTTGTTTTTTTAAACTCTTTATCCTTTATAGTTTTGGCTATTTGAGGCTGTGTAATAGCACCTAATGATCTGTATGGAATCTCAATAAATGCAGTGATGTAATTGGCAATGGCAAAAATTCCTGTAAATATTAAGCCTAACCGGGCACTGATAAAAAATGTGTTTAAACCGGGAGTAATAGCAGTGATTAATGTTGTAGTGATGATAAATAGGGAATAATGTCCCACATCTTTTTTTACAAAAGGATCAATTTTATCAAATTGAGGCTTGAAAGAAACATTTTCTCTTGTGACCAGATATATAATATTAATGAGTGCAGCAACGCCGTAAACACCACAAAAGGCGTAAATAAACTGTTGAAAAGTGATAAGATCATATCCATACAGAATATATGTAACCAATGTGAGTAACCGAATTATCACTTCTCTTACCAATTTAGGAAAAGCGATCTTCATCAGCACATTGGAGTTAGTCTCAAAAACGGCAAGGTAGAGCAGGAAAAAAGAGAGAGGAGCTAATAAATAGTAATACTCCACAAACAGGGGAGATTTTTCTCCAAATATTGAACAGATTTGGGGTTTCAACAGTAAAGATAGAAGTGTAATGATAGAAAATCCTATAATAGGAATTATCAGAGTCCAAAAGAAAAACCCGTGGTGTTTTTTTTCTGCATTTTGAAAGTAGGGGAAATAGCGTATGATTGAGGAACCGGTACCCATTTGAGCTAATCCGGCCAACAAAACCCCGGCATCTACCAAAACACGGGTTAATCCGATCTCCTCAGTGGTCAGAAGATGAGTAATAACAAAGAAAGTAGTAATAAAACCAATAAAAACACCAATATAGTTAATAATGGTTCCTTTAATGGTTTGTCTAATAATTACACCCATATTGAAAAAACTGCCCTATTCTTTCAATTAGTCAGGAGTTTGGTTCAAAAAAGCAGCTAAATCATCATTGTTTTCAAAATAACTCTGAACAAGCGAAGATGACTGCTCTTCACTTTGCATATTTTGACTCTTTTCTAATTGATAAATAGCAGGAGTACTAACTAATTTTCGAAATTTATCATCATCACTGTAAGTATCAACCAAAACACTGCTACGCATAGAGGCATCAAAAGAAGATTGTTCAGAAATGCCGTGTTGAGTATAGGGATGTTCTGATTTAAGGGTTTCCTGACTTTTGATAATATTGGCTCTTTCAGTTCTGATATCTGATCCGGTATATTCTAAATTTGGATTTTGTTCAGATTCAGGATGATTTGGTTGTTCTGCAGGTTTAGAGGGAGAATCCAAAAAACTTAATGGATTATTCCGAGGTTTAGGTGTAGCAGCAGCGGGATTAGGTGAATCGGACATAATTGAAGGATCAGTAGTTATTTTAGGCTGTCCGTAGTAATCCATATTTTGATTTTCTTCTACTTGGGGGGAGGTAAGATAGTCGCTCTTGGAGGAACCATCGATAGAAACCCATGTTTTGTCTCCATCATCATTACTGTGTGATACAGAACCGGTTTTAATATCCGTTACAGTTCTTGTTTCTTCAGTAGTGAAATTAGTAACGATTACAGCCAACTTAATTTTGTTTCCTAACTCTTTACTTCTTGTTCTTCCCCAAATAATTTTTGCATCATCGGATCTCAATGAAGATAGTTGAGCTGTCAGTTCTTCAAATTCGCTGATGGTAAAAGGAACATCAGGACCATAACTCAATGAGAATAAGAAATTTTTGGCGTTGGTAATATTATCTTCTGAAAGAAGAGGGGAGTTGAGTGCTCCTTCAACTACTTTCCTCACTCTGTCTTCACCTTCAGCTTCAGCAATACCTAACATAGCCGGACCACTATTTTCCATGATACTTTTGATATCATTAAAGTCAATATTTTGATCCAAATTAACAGTAATTAATTCAGCAATACACTGAACGGCATTTTTAAGAACATCATCAGCATATCCGAAAGCTTTATCAAATTCAGCATCGATGTAGTATTTCATAATGTTTTGATTCTTAATAACAACTAAAGAATCAACATTTTTTTTCAGTTCAGCAATACCTGCTAAAGCTTGTTGTGTCGCAATAGCACCTTCAAAAAGGAAAGGTTCCGTAACAACGGCTATTGTAAGGATCCCCATTTCTCTGGCAATTTTAGCAATAACGGGAGTAGCTCCTGTTCCGGTTCCTTTTCCCATACCGGCAGTTAAAAAGAGCAGTTTAGTATTTTCACCAATAAATTCTTTAATTTCATTGGTAGTTTCGCTTGCAAGTTGACGTGCCACTTCCGGATTTGCCCCGGCACCAAGTCCACTATCACCCAACACCAATTTATGGGGAACAGGGTTTTGATCTAACGCTAATCTATCCGTATTGGAGATTAAAAAATCAACACCTTGTATTCCTTCTTTATACATATGTTTAACGGCGTTTCCACCGCCACCACCAACACCCATAACTTTAATTATAGAAGTAGAGGATTGAGTTCCAAAATCAGGATTAAATTGCTTTCTTTCAATCATTATGATATTATTTTTGTTAATGGTTTATTATTATTCTGTTTTTTCTATAAAGCCGTCTAACATATTTTTAAAAAACAGTTTAACTTTTTTCATAGAGTTTTCATTTTTTGAAGAATCAGTTTTTTTAGTAACACGAGTTTTCTTAGGAGTTTCTTCAACATCATCGGTATAATCGAAGTTATTCGTAACACCAAATTTCAGTAATCCCAAACCGGTTGAGTACATTGGATGTCTTAATTCAGCAGGTACAGATAGAAAGCCAAATTCAGGAGAACCAATACGTGTAGGTTTGCGGAAAGTGAATTGAGCAAGTTCTTTGAGATGTTTCAAGTAAGCACCTCCACCAGTGATTACAACACTCATGATTTTACTTTCATATCCTGAATTTTCAATAATAACTTTAACCGGGTTCAAAATATCTCTTATAATTCGAGCATAAATGATTTGAGCGAGATACTCTTCGCTAATTTGAACAGGATCAGTTTGACCCAGTTTTGGAATAGTGATAAAGTTATTCTTATTGCTTTTTTCAACCAGGCAAGTTCCGTGATTAATTTTAAGTTTTTCAGCTATTTCTTCAGGGATTTGACAAACAGAAGCAATGTCTGAAGTGATCACATGACCACCAATTGGGATTACCTGTGTATAAACAGGGTTCCCTTCAAGATAAATAGCGATATCTGTTGTTCCACCTCCGATATCAACTAAAACAACGCCTGCTTGTTTTTCTTCTTGGGTAAGAGAAACCAATCCGGAAGCGAGGGGTTCCAGGATAAGATCTGCAGGGTTCAATTCGGCATCTTCGACGCAACGTAAAACTTTATTGATTTCGTGTTCGTTGCCGGTAATAATTTGGAAAACCCCTTCCAATTTAATCCCCAATTCGCCGACAGGATCAATGATTTCTCGATCATAATTACCGTCAATATAAAATTTTTGAGGAATAACATCAATAACTGTTTCACCGGTTTGGTTCGGTGTTTCTTTGATTGTTTTGATCATCTCATCAATTTCATCCTGATGGATTAATTCTTCGGTTCCATTTCTTCGAAGGATGCGATGTCTGAATTCAGTGTTTTTAATATGCCTACCGGCAATACCAACAAAAACATCAGAAATGGGTTGACCGGACTGATGAGAAGCGAGTTCAACAGAGGCTTTAATCCCATTTATTGTTTTGCTCAAATTATATACCAGACCATGCTGAACGCCGTTAGAGTCGCTTTTTCCATGACCAATGACTTCAATTTTTCCATCCATTGCCATGTAGCCAACAACGGTGGCTATTTTAGTGGTACCGATATCAAGACCAACAAAAAATTTAGGTGTGTCATTTGTTAAGTTATTTCTTCTTTTTGCCATGGATTATTTATTTTTTTGCAATAATTCTATTTTGAAAACGTACATCTATCATTTTGTACTGATGTTCACCGATAGTGGGTAAAACTGAGAGGTTAAACTCTTTAATTTTAAAAAATTTCTCATCAATATTAGAGCAGTTGCCAAGCAAAACATTGGTTTTGCCCTCTTTATGAATCAACTCAATTTCATTATTTTCATTGACGTAGAGTTGAGCGTAGAGAGATTGACATACAGTATCTTCAACTATTGTTTTAGCAATGGTATGCAGATCTTGTATCAGTTGAGGTTGTTTATTAATTTGATCTGTACCGGAATTAAATTCCGGGATATGCCCATTGGCAATGATCAGCTTTTCATTTACTTTGCTTGAAAAAGGAAGTTTATTTCCATCCCAATCTATAAAACAACTGTTCCCATTTTGGGGGAAGAGTTGTATTAATAGTTTTCTAAGTTGCAGGTTAATAGAAAGTTGTGACCCCGAGCGAGAAAGTTTACACTCTTTAACATAGGGGTGATTTGAGAGAAGTTGTTGAATTTCATCAAGTTGAAGTTCTTTCATTTTTATTCCAACAACTTTAATCTTATTATTTTCTAACAAGGAAAGAACCTCTTGTTCATCAACGATTTTTTTGTTTCCGCTATAATCAATGGCTATCCTTATACCTGAACAGGATTCATTCTGTTTTTTAACAATCACGAATATCCCTAAAACAAGGATACAAGCAACAACAACAATATTAAAAACAAGTTTAATTCGTGACATGATAATATGGAATGATTCGATAATCAGCAAAAATAATAAAAAAGCACGAAAAAATGTACAAATTCAAGATAATAAACATTAACACCTTATTGTTGATATTAATATATATAATTACCTAATTATAAAACAATTACAAAATCAAAAAAGGATGGCAATCTGTGAGTTGTCAGAAAGTCAAAGAGATTGGGATTACTGATATGGCAGAATAAAATTGTTTATTAATAGGGTACAATGATATCATCACAATACTCGCAGCGGTAACTTCTTTTAACCGGATCAACCAAATGAAAGATATGATCAATTTTTGATTCTACGGATGTTACACAACGTGGATTTTTACAATGAATTACATTGACAACCCTTTCCGGAACGGTTAATCTCAGTTTTTTTATAATTTTCCCTCCTTCAATAATGTTAACGGTGATATCAGCGTTAATCAGTCCCAAAAATTCCACATCAAACTCGATTGTATTATTGATTTTGATAATATCTTTTTTGCCCCTTTTTTTGCTAAAAGCATTATTAATCAATGCAACAGTATAATCGGCTTTTTCTAATTTTAATAAATGGAATAATTTAATCCCATACCCAGCCGGAATATGGTCAATTACAATTCCTTTTTCTATACTTGTTATTTCCAACATCTTTTTTTTTATTTAATTCCTAATAATTTGAGAATGAGAGCCATTCTTACATACATTCCATTTCTGGCTTGGTTAAAGTACTGAGCACGAGGATCATCATCAACATCAATACTGATCTCATTGACTCTGGGGAGTGGGTGTAAAATATAGGTTTCCGGTCCGGCATGTTTCATTTTTTCCGCATCAAGAATAAAACTATCTTTTAATCTAATATAGTCCTCTTCGTTGAAGAATCTTTCTCTTTGTACTCTGGTCATGTACAAAAAGTCCATTTCTTTAAGATGTTCTTTTAATTTATCAACTTCAATAAAAGGAACATTCTTGCGGGTAATCTCTTCTCTGACATATTCCGGAATAGTCAACTCTTCAGGAGAAACAAGAATAAAACGAACCCCATCATAATTGCTTAAGAACTTAATCAGAGAGTGTACAGTTCTGCCAAATTTTAAGTCACCACAAAAACCATAGACCTTATTTTCAACAGACCCTTTAAGCATCTCAATGGTTAAAATATCAGTAAGCGTTTGAGTCGGATGTAAGTGTCCACCGTCTCCTGCGTTAATTACCGGAAATTTAACAGACTGAACTGCAACCCGGGGCGCTCCCTCTTTGGGATGTCTCATTACAGCTAAATCAGCATAATTTTCTACTGTTCGAATAGTGTCGGCTATGCTTTCTCCTTTGGCTACAGAACTCGAATTGGGTTCAGAGAAACCAATTACCTGTCCACCCAGTCGCAGCATGGCTGCCTCAAAACTGAACCTCGTTCTTGTACTGGGTTCAAAAAAAAGAGTTGCTAAGATTTTATCCTCACAACTCTTTTTATATTTCAATGGATCTTTTGCTATTTCGTGAGCTAAATCAAAAATTTCACGAAATTCTTCCTTAGAAAAATCTGAAGGATCAATTAAACTTTTACCTTTTAACAACTTTACCTCCTTTGGCTAAAAATTATTTCATATTGTCCAAATGGGGACGAATATACATCTCTTAGGACCTGCAAAAATACAACTTTTTTTTCTACTTATTCAAATCTTGAATATTATTTTTGAAAAAAATAAGAGGTTATTATTTTGTTTTTTTTAACGCTTTTATATACTTTTTTAGAATTTAGTAACAGAAAAATAGTGGTTTTGACATTTTTTTTCCAAAAAATTGGAAAATTTTTACTATATTTGAGGGAAATAGCAAAGAAACTTTAATTTAATTCTTTGAATTTTGTGTTCTGTTTTAAAAACGTAAGTAAATAAGAATCAATGGAATAAAAAAAATTGATACTTTTTTTACTTTAAAAATAGAGTTGTTAACAAATAAATCACAGATTCGATGAAATGTTGTATCTTTGCGTTTTGGAAATTGCATATTAATTTAAACAAAAAACTATGAAAAAACTATTTTTTATTTTAGCATTATCAGGTTTAGTTTTTGCATCATGTGGTAAAAAAGCTGAACCAGTTACAGAAGAGGTTGATCAAACAGAACAAGTTGTTGAAGAAGCAACCACTCCTGAAGAGCAACCCGTTGCAACAACTACAACAACTCCTACTTCAAAACCAAAAGCTGCAACTACAACTGAAGAGGTTAAACCGGATGCAAAAGCAAAAGCTTCAGAAGGAGCACTTGCACCTAAAAAAGAGATTGATTTTAACTCTCTAACACTAGAACAAAAATTAGCTATTTTTGATCAATTGACTGAAGAACAACAAAAAGCAACTTTGAAAGAAGTTGAAGCACAAAAAAATGCAGCTGTTGGTGGTGGTAAAAAAACTCCAAAAAAGAAATAATCTACAAACAATAGCAAAAAAAAGAGGCTGGGAAAACAGCCTCTTTTTTTTATACCGCTACTTGAGCTTTAATGTGTGGATGAGGATCGTAATCTACCAATTCAAAATCCTCAAATTTGAATTCATCAATCGATTTAACTTCCGGATTGATAATCATTCTGGGAAGTTTTCGAGGTTCTCTCGCCAATTGAGTTTCTACCTGTTCAAAGTGATTGGTGTAAATATGAACATCCCCAAAAACATGTACAAAATAGCGGGGTTTGAGATCACAAACCTGAGCTATCATCATGAGTAGTAAGGAATAGGATGCAATATTAAACGGAACACCTAAGAAAAGATCGGCACTTCGCTGATACATTTGACAAGAAAGTTCATCCCCATCAACATAAAATTGAAACAGAATATGACAGGGAGGCAGTTTCATTTGATCAATTTCACCCACATTCCAGGCGTTGACAAGCATTCTACGGGAGTCGGGATTGTTTTTGATTTGATCGATTACCATTTTGATTTGGTCGATCAATTCTCCTTCTTTGGTTTCCCAGGCTCTCCACTGTTTGCCGTAAATAGGACCCAAATCTCCGTTTTCATCAGCCCATTCGTCCCATATTGAAACTTTATTCTCTTTGAGATATTGAATATTGGTACTTCCTTTCAAAAACCATAGCAGTTCATAAATAATGGAGCGCAAATGGAGTTTTTTTGTGGTTAATAAAGGAAATCCTTCATTCAGATCAAATCTGAGTTGGTGACCAAAAAGACTCTTTGTCCCGGTTCCTGTTCTGTCGGTTTTCAAGGAGCCTTCCTCTTTGATTAACCTCATTAGATCAAGATATTGTTTCATAGTGGTATCTATTAAATTTGAGCATAAAAAGGGTGATGTTCACTATGTGAGGGATTCACTTCCGCATCTCTCACTTGTTGGCATAGTGAAACGTAGGGATAAGCGTCCTCCAGGCGGAAACCTTCCCCATTCATTATTTTTTGATAAGAGAGTGTGTGCAAATCTGTGAAGCCGTCACTGAACTCTATTTCTTCGTTATTAATGAGGATGGAGCGATAAGTTCGTCCCCCTTTTTTTTGAATTTCAAAAGGAAGAAAACGACAATCAATACTTAAAAACCAACGCACTCTTGCACGAGTCAATTCTATAAATCCTGAAGCTACCGAGGGAGTATGGGCGTGCACAACCAGATTCTGAACCGAACCGAAAAGATAGATGAGCAGGTCAAAAAAGTGAGAGCCGATGTTGGTAGTGATACCGCCCGATTTTTCAGGATCTGACTTCCAGGAATAGTAATACCACTGTCCTCTTCCAGTGATATAGGTAAGATCCACATCCCATTTTGTGGATTTTTTTTGCTGTTCCAACTGCTCTTTCAACTTGATGATAGAGGGATGGACTCTCAATTGCAAAATATGGTAAATATTTTTGCCGGTATCCTCTTCAATATTTCTTAAACCTTCAAAATTCCAGGGATTCAACACCAGCGGTTTTTCACAAATCGCATGTGCACCATTGCGCAGTGCCAAACGGATATGGGCATCATGAAGATAGTTGGGAGAGCAGACGGAAACGTAATCTACCTTTTGATCGGAATCCGACTTTAAAAGTTTGTACAGGTGGCGATCAAATCGTTCCGTTTCGTTAAAAAAGGAAGCATCCGGAAAAAAAGAGTCAATAATTCCCACACTGTCAGATTTATCCAAAATGGATACAACTTGATTCCCGGTTTCTTTAATGGCTTTAAAGTGACGAGGAGCCACATATCCGGCTGCTCCGATCAGTGCAAAATTATTCATTATATTTTATTTAATTGTCATTTTTAATATGTTGATTTCAGCTTCAGTCAACCATCTCCACTTACCGCGAGGCAGATCTTTTTTTGTCAATCCTGCAAAAACAACACGGTCCAATTTAA
>JGI24710J26742_10002184_pt1 | contig 17469 bp, 12 predicted proteins | sample BioPla2DNA2_FD_26742 | JGI IMG/M metagenome (IMG submission 26742) | reverse complement strand
TTTAAAGGCTTCACTGTACCGGATAATGACTCCGCTGTTGGACATAATTTTCATGGTGTTCTCCTTAGCATTTTTAGTCCGGTTTTTTGGCACGGGTCAGCCAGCACTCACAACTCACTACTCTTGGGCTCACAACTGCGGCGAAGCCGCCCCTCACTCTCTCCCTCTTGCCGGCACGGCCGGCCCCAATTCGTGTAAATCCGTGTTCATCCGTGGAAAGATTTAACATCAAGCTGCGCTTGATTGCGGCGCTTTGGCAAGCTCCGGCTACCAGGTCGCTACGGCGAGCGACCATACTTGGCCAGCGGCAGCTGGCCCCATAATTCGTGTTAATTCGTGTAATTCGTGGGCAAATAAAATAGCCCCACAGTCGTGCGTANTCCCTCCACAACTACCCGTATACCAATCACTTGCGCCAGCACTCACAACTCACTACTCTTGGGCTCACAACTGCGGCGAAGCCGCCCCTCCCTCAATCTCCCACTATTTTAGTAGGCATTAAAATCTTTGCACAAAACCATTACTTGCATCAACATTTGACTTTTGACCCGGCCTCGCCTACCCTCGGATCTCCTTGGCGCTCGAATGCGTAACCCTTGGGTTTTCCGTGGGTTACTTGTGGATCCCAAAGGAGACCCATAAGAGCCCCTAAGGGAGGCCGCATGGAATCGACGTTTTCGAGGGCGGTTTTGTTTGCAGAAATCAAGGGCGGAAGTCAAATATTTCAGAAAGGCCCGGATTGTCAGGGTGGCGGAGGAGGAGAAAAAGGGAAGAAATTGGGCTTGGAAAAACGGCAAAAAAAGAGCCTTAATTACCCAAAATCACAAACGAAATTTGAAAATTACCGCCTACTCGATAGATTGGATTGATAATAAAGACGGCATCATTAAAATTGATAAAAGGCTGAGGCCGCTTATCATGCGACTCTACGGCTATCTTTAAAATGATACTAATAAGAGAAAACAAAATATCCCTTGACAAAAAACGGGACACCGTTATTTACGAATCATAATTTTATCTTGTTGTAAATGTATTATTTGGTGACCAAGATGAAAAATGCATAGTCGTGTGGTTGTAGAATAATAGATCTGAGAATGAGAATATTGGGCTTCTTCTGTAAACCGTTTGCCACCCTTACGGGCTGTGCGCTATCTTAAAATCCAACATATAGAGTATGAAGAGGACGGAACCTGTGTTTACGTCCATGGAGGCTGTTCGCCGAGGCGGATGGCCAAAACTCAAAACCTATATTAGGAGAAAAAATGACACGATCTTTGTTTTTGGCTTTATTCCTAACAGTATTGTTGGGAATATCAACTGCGTGGGCTACAACGATCTATGTGCCCGCGAACTATTCAACGATACAGGCGGCAATTGACGACGCAAGCGACGGCGATGTGATCCAGGTTGCCAATGGCACCTATCAGCAAACGGCCACATTGAATATCAATAAAGGCCTCTCGATCATCGGCGAATCGGAAAGCGGCGTGATCATCGATGTTACAGCCGCTACCAGTTATGGTATCCATATTCAAGCCAGCAACGTGACATTGCAAAACTTCACGGTGCTGCCAAACACGACTTCGAATGACCACTATTGCATCAAAGCCAACCCGGCCACATTGCCGGTAATTTACGCAAACCTGACGCTGGACCACATCACCATAAACGGTTCAAGGAGGTCAGCGTTTGACATTCACGGATATGACGATGTTGTTTTGAGCAACCTGACCGCGACCGGCACCACCAAGGGTGTAGGCCTTGCAGTAGCAGGTTGCCACGACGTTGATATGTCCTATATCACGACCTCCGGAAATGCGTGGGGTGGAGTTGCTGTATACGTATCCAAGCCACAATACATCAACAGAGGATCCGATAATGTGAACTTTAACTTTGCCAACAGCACCCTGGCGGATGGGATCTACGTTGAAGACGAAGAAGGTCTTTTTAACACCAACATCCATATCTCGGGTTATACCTATGGTATTAACAACAAATACGCCCCCGAACCCGACACCGAAAACATCGCATTTTACATTGATGGTACTTTGGCCGATGCACTCTACTTGGGAGCCGGATTCAACGCCAAGTACAACAATAAGATGTCCTATGTTTGGGCTAATGCCAATCCCATAGAGAATTACTACGTCGGTCCCGGTATGGCTATCCAAGCCGCTATCGACGCCGCAAGCGACGGCGATGAGATCAATGTAGCCGCCGGAACTTACAACGAGGCTGTCACCATCAACAAAGGTGTAAGCGTTCTGGGAGCCGGAGCTGCCACTACCACGATAGACGCCCTATCTGACGTGCATCAGTCCACGGTCGTGAAAATCAACACAACTTCAGGAGATGTAAAACTTGATGGCTTTACTATCAAGAACACAACTGATGAGGCAATCAGGGTTTACAAGGTTGTTTTGAACCAGGGATCAGTCGGTGCTCAGGTCGAGATCTCTAATAATAACATAATTGGTGGATACGACAGCACGACTGGAACCTATACTGATTGGGGTTTCGGATTCTACAGCCAAAGTGCTTGCTCCAACCTTTTCTTCCATCACAACAACATCAGCAATTGTTATGAGAATGCTGTTGGGCTGGAGCGTCACAGGGGTACGAGCGAGATATCTTATAACACTATAAGTGACTGTGCACCATATCCTGCAATTTGGTTCATGACCGAGAAACGAGGAAGTGAAGCTCCCGAAATGTATGAGATCACGGCCAGGCAGTATATTCATCACAATACTATCACAACCGGCGCATGCATTGGTATGGCTGCCCCGTATGGTGAGCATTATAATCAATATCTCGGCGGGAAATACACCGATGTGGAGATATCCTATAACAACATATCAAATTTACCTGCAAACGGAAAAGGCATCCAACTGGAAGCAGATGGGGATAACGGAGGTATCTACAATCCGGTTATCGCAAATAACACGATAACTGGGGCGTCAGGATTACCCTCGACCTCAGCCCGCGGAATCAGGATACTCGGAAACGTGTTCAATGCCGATATCAACAATAACACTATAAGCGGTGTGTACAGAGGAATCTGGCAAAGCTATTCCTGGGGCCAACCGGGTATTCCCGGCCCAAGTGGAAACATCCTTAGGAAAAACTCCATAACGGATTGTGCTATCGGCGTTGAAAATCAGTATTCCTCTACAGCTGCCATCCTTGACGCCAAAGAGAACTGGTGGGGAGATGCCAGCGGCCCTCTGGATGATGGTTCCCTCAATCCTGGTCCTGATGCTGAAAATCCGGATGGACAGGGTACTAAAGTTTCGGGTTATGTGTCTTACGATCCCTGGTACTCGGATGCAGCCATGACAACCCTGAAGTCAAACAATTATACTGCTGGTTGCACTTACTCCTTCACCGTCCACTCGCCCAACTCCGAGGATGGAGCAAGAGCGTATATCTGGGGCTATTACACCAATACCAGTAATAAATGGGCAAGTGGAACGTTTGGGACAGGCTATTTTAGCGGTGGTTACGCCACAGTTAACTACACTGTGCCTCTGGATTATCAGAAGAGTTTTTACTGGGAAGTCATAGCCTATCAATCCCCCAACAACCCGTTAAGAACCACGCTGAGACATACAGCCGGACCCTGGAACCAATTCGACACCTATTTGCTCGACGGACAGACAATAGTAATGGAAGCATACAGGTATGAAGAACTTGAGATGGACCTGGAGACCGGAAGTTACAAGATGATGGCAAACGCAGCAATACCGACCAACGTGGATGCCGCAACTATCCAAGTACTCGTTCCCTGGTCAGGTGACATCAACAATTACGATAATTCTGTCTATAACAATACCAGCCTGTACAATAAAAAAGGGTTCTATCCAACTGTCGCAACCGACCTGGGATATCAGGTAGAAATTGTTGCATCCAATCCAAATTCTCCAGTGTTTCAGGAAATAAGGATCACAAAGCCCAGTATAGGCTATGATGTAACCTTGTTCGGCTGGAGGGGTGAGACAACCGAAGATCCGCTTGGCTACTTTTGGAACACAACCTTCTACATTGCACCGGTGCAGAATATGGTTATGAATTATGACCCCGCCACCGGTATTTGCAGCGGCAGCTTCTCCGCACCTCTGGAGTATTATCAACAGTACTTCATACAGCCCAGAGCGGAAATCATCATAGATGCAACTCACAAATACGTCTATCAGCCCGGGTCTACGGACCTTATCCTCAATGGGGGGATGCTTACCCCTATCAGGAATGTGACCACCGGTGCCTATTATGAAACCATCCAAGCCGCTATCGACGCCGCTGATGCTGGCGATGTGATCGAAGTGCAACCCGGCACCTACACCTACGTGGAACAACTGCATATTACCACCGAAAACCTCACCGTCCGTGGAGTTGGTGCTGAGCCGGTGGTGATCCAGTCGCCGGATGTCCTGCCTCTGATGTTTGGAATATCGGCAGTTAACAGGCCGATCGTGTTCGTGGATGGTGTCAGCAGCTTCACCCTCACCGGTGTGACTGTGGATGGAAATTGCCTTGGCAACGCTAACAACCGCTTCTACGGAATCGCTTTCTGGGACGCCGGCGGTACCCTGGAAGATGTGCATGTAACTAACATTATGGACAATCCGTTCAGCGGCGAACAACATGGCATTGGAGTCTACGCATACAACAGTACGCCTCTGAAAAACTATACGATCAATATGAACAGGGTGCTGATCGATAATTTCCAGAAAGACGGTGTTTTTCTGAACGGAAATTCAGAAAGCCAAAACCTGACAGTTAATCTGGATTACGTTACAATAATAGGTGAGGGGCAAACCGGAGTTACTGCCCAAAACGGCATCGATATCAATTACTGCACGGGCACGGTTGACAACTGCAACGTAAGCGGTATTTACTATACCGGAGACTATTGGACCGCTGTTGGCTTAATAGTCGCAAATTGTGTAGACATGGTGTTGACCGGGAACACAGTAACGGACTGCCTGATTGCAATATACACCAAGGCCAGTACTGGGGTTGACCTTATGTCAAATCAGATCAGCGGAGTCTGTGATTGCGGAATCTATGATCATCATGATTATCCGTCTACCGGTCTGGTTGTCAACCAAAACACCATTACCGGGATCCCCTTCGCAATGTGGTTACCCTCCGGATCGACGATTACCAACAATATACTGACCGGGAATGAGTACGCTATCGTTCTCAGTGATGGTACCGGCTATACTGTCACCGGCAATCAGCTCACAGACAACTACGTCCATGTGCACAATTTTGGGGCTGAGCCGGACGTTAACACACTGATCCCCACCAACACGTACGCTCCCACCTATTTCATCAAGGACCAGGTGATCTACGGCAAAGGCGCCGTTCTGTATGTGGATGCACCCCTGGAAGTTATCCAGGACAACGTGCAGCAAACCTATTCCGTGAAAGCTTCGTATGCTGAAAACCTGCGTGGTTTCACCGTGAAGCTCGTCATCCCCAAGGCGGATTTTGCCACTGAACCCACGAATTTCGTTAAGGAATCGGCTTTTACGAGCCCTCTTTATGTAGTCGACCAGAGCACAGATAAAGAATGGATTTACGTAGTCACTGGCAGCGTTTTAGGTGCCAGCAGTGTCACCGGCGAGAATGTCACCTTCTTCACCTTTGATGCGACCAGTACCGAAGACTACAACAACGTACCCGATGGCTGTTACATCCAGTTGCCTTTGGAAGATGTGATCCTGAGGGATGAATATAACCAACCAATAGAGTGCTTTGACACCTTGGACAAGTGGATCCTGATCGACAACATAGCACCCACTCCTGTGGTTTGGGAAGACGAGATCACCGCTCTTCTGCATCCCTGCCGCACCACGCCCGATGCGAACAACTCGATCGATCTGATGTGGACCAACCCTGAAGATGCGAAGAAGATTCAGATCTGGACCCTTAGTTACGGCGATGCCGGAGACGGCTACACCTCCTATCCTGAGTATGAAGACCACAGCGAGCCGATTCTCACAGCTCCGGATCCACTACTCGGCAGTCCGCAAAATGGCTGGGTGAAAGCCGCCGAGATCGATCCTCCCGAAACCTTCCCCTATACCTTAACCGGTATGGATCGTGGTTATTATTATATCACCCTCTTTGCCATGGATGAGGTTGGCAACATCAGCGACGCACCCGAAGCTCCCTTCTACCGTGAGTCTATATCCTACTGGCCCGGAGATGTAAACGGCGACGGAGAAGTCAAGGACGACGATCTCAGCTCGTTGGGTGCTGTCTGGGGCTTAACTTCCAGCAGCGATGCCTGGAATAACTTGATCGATATTGGCCCCTCAACAGATTACGCCCGCCGTTCCCGCCCCACGCCGGACGACAAGATAGACATCGAAGACCTGATGATGTTAGCCATGAACTACTACAACACGCATTACACAGATTACCACAGGAATTCGCCGGAACTCAATCCTGTCACGGTGACGCTGGCTACGCAGAGCAGCGGAAACCAGGTATTTGTGAATCTGGAACTGAGCGGGAACAATGGATTCCTGAAAGGCCTGAATATGCCCATCGCCTACGGCAGCGGATTGCAGCTGGTGTCTGTTGAGCAGGGTAACATCTGGCCGGAAACCAGCCTGCTGCTGCACACCAATGCTGAAGGCCTGGTGGAGGTCTCCTGCGTCACCCTGGGCCGGAACGCCCTGGAAGGTGACGGCAACATTGCCACCCTCGTCTTCAACGTAGTGGGCGACGATACTGAGATCACGCCTCAACCGATGATCGCCCGCAGCCTGGACAACCACGAGATCACCATCACCTATGACTGCACAGCCAACGACGACCTGGTGAATGTGATCCCGCTGGAAAGCTACCTGGGCAGCAACTACCCCAACCCCTTCAATCCCAGCACCACTATCCAATACGGATTGAAGGAAGCCGGCAGCGTGAGGATCAATGTCTACAACTCACGTGGACAGCTGGTGCGCACCTTGGTTGATGAAAACAAGGCCGCCGGAACGTACCGCGTGGTTTGGGATGGCAAGGACGGCAGAAACCGCTCCGTTTCCTCCGGAATCTACTATTTCCGTATGGAAGCGAAAGGCTGTATGAAAACCAACAAAGGCATCCTCATCAAGTAAACTTGTTAACACGGAGTCCGTCCTGCGGGGCGACTCCACTATATAAAGGTCAAGACAAATGTATTGCAGGCTTGCGTTGGCCCTTATTCTGGCTTGCCTGGCTTCAGGCTTGGGAGCACAGGTGGTTAGCATCACCCCCAATCCGCAGACAGTCGAAGCGCAGCAGAACTTCACGGTCACAGTGCATCTGGATACCGCAACAGAGGTGCGGGGCAGCACCAGCTGGATCACCTACGACCCCGANAAGGTGACTTTCGTCTCAGCCGCCCGCGGCAGCTTGCTGGACGGATTTCCAATGTACTGGTTTATAGCTGCTCCGGAAACGCCGGACAGGGTGCGCATTTCGAGCCAAATCCTCCAGGCCGGAGCGTCGGTGTTCGGGCCCGGTGATTTGATCTATATCACTTTCACCGCGGTTGAAGAAGGCTTCACCACCCTCGAATTCTACGATTTGCAGCTGTATGACCTGCTTGGAAACGTCATCCCGGATGTGACCACCAACAACGGCGACGTAATAATCGGGCCTTCGCCTGCTTACCTGAAAGCTAAATGCTGGCTGCAAGGAGCTTACAGCAACGGCTCCATGCACACTCTGCAAAACAATGTCATTCCTCTCACCTCGCCATACGCAGCAGATCCGGTGACGGTAGACTCCATCCCTGAGGACGTGGTGGACTGGTGCCTGCTGGAACTGCGTTCGACTCATAACGGCCAGCCCACAGTGTGCAAATCCGCCTGGCTGGGTTCCGACGGCTGGCTGCGCCTGCCTGACAAGCCCTACCTTATCCTGATGGACAGCTCTGCCGGACCTTGGTATGTTGTTGTCCGCCACCGCAACCATCTGGCCGTGATGAGCAGCTCTGCGGTCTACTTTGGCAGCAGCGGCTCTCCGCCTGTCTTGGATCTGAGTGATATTACCAGCATTTATGGAGGCGGCGGCGTGAAAGAAGTGGAGACTGGGATTGTGGCCCTGGCAGCCGGTGATGCAAATCGGGACGGAGTGGTTGCTCCCGTCGACCGGATGTCCTACTGGAGGCCGCAGTCCGGCCTGAGTGGCTATTACTCCGCAGATTTTGACCTGGATGGATTTGTCGCTCCCCGTGACCTGAATTCCATGTGGCGGATCAATACGGGTTTGCTTAGCACGGTGCCCGCTTCCCGGTGAACGGTATGAAATCGAAAACTCTGGAACTATCGCTACTTCTTATTCTGCTGACAACGCTCGCTTGCGGCCGGCTTTTCGCACAGCAGGGCACGGCCTATCGCGGCGGCATCGAGTTTTCCTTTGCCAACCCGGAATTGGTAGAATGGGAAGGGGAAAGCTATTTCAGCCTGGACGTTATGGCCTGCAGTGCGGATAGCGATCGAAGGCTGGGAACGGGGATAGTCCTGCTGAACTATAATCCTGAGGTTTTTGGCTATAGCGTCAGAACAAACAACAACGTGATCGTTACCCAGGGAGACCTGGTGCGCAGGGAGCCCTTCCCCTTTTACTACTTCATCATCAATGACAACACCGGCACCCGTCTGGCCATTACCTTTGAATACCTGTTTTCAGCAGGAAATGGCGGGTTGCTTTCTACCACCCCACAACAGCTTCTCAATATTAAATTCAAGGTTATCGGCACGGGACACAGGGCGGGGATCAGTTTTGAGCAAAACATGATGTCCAGCCAGCAATACTGGGATGACAACGCTACCTTGTTCGATCCCGTGGTCGCTCTGGATGTTGAAAACAGCCTGATTCCGAGCCTGCCCCTACACCTTGCCCTGACGATAACTGGCGATGTTGTATTTGTATCATGGGATCAGGTATCCGGTTGTACCTATTCAGTTTATTCGGCAGTGGATCCCCTGACCAATGATTGGCAACTGGAGGCTTCCGGACTGACTGAGCCAGCCTGGAGCCAAGCCGTGGAAGAAGATAAGAAATTCTTCCGGGTAACCGCTACAGGGACTCAGCAATAAATGTCAAAGGAGACTACATTATGATTGTATTAAGGTATGCCAAAGTCTTTTTGGTACTGACGCTGGGGTTGTCTTTCACCCAACTTGCCTGGGCACAGGTGCGCGTCTATATAGATCCGGCTGAAAAACAGCTATGCTATTCTGAATCAACTACCCTGGAAGTTAAAATCGAAGGCCTGGTGCAAAATGCGCCCCTGCGCGGTTATCAGGTCCATCTGGACTTTGATCACACCTATCTGGAAGTGTCCGGAGTGGCGGCTTTCCAAGAAGGAGAATTCTTAAGTGCTGTTGGCCCAACCCAATGGTATTTAATTGAAGAAAATGGAGGCTACACCGCCACCTGCTCTATCTTGGACTACACACAGGGAGCTTACGGCACAGGAACGCTTTTTTACGTTACCCTCAAAGCCAAAGACCAGTCTACAGGCCCGGATGGAACGGATGTGCTGCTCTCCGATGTGATCCTGCGTCAACCGCTCAACCAAACCATCAACTACGCACTGCCCCACGGCTCGTGCAACATCGTGATCGAACCCCCGCATATCTACACAGGACTCAAGGTGTTTCTGCAGGGGCCCTATGTCACGGGCGGGAGCATGACCCATGTCCTGAGCGACGATGGTTACATTCCGCTTACCTCACCCTATGATGCCAACTTAACGCTCACAGCCTTTCCAGACGTCTCACCCCGCTACATCGTGGACTGGATCTACATCCAGCTCAGGGCTACCTCCACCGGCCCCTCTGAACAACCGCAGAGCTGCTTCCTGCTCGACGACGGCACGGTGGTGGACGTGAATGGAAATCCGGCGTTGGCTTTCTTTTTAACCGGAGGTATACAGTATTATGTTGTCGTGCAGCATAGAAACCACCTCGAAATAATGTCCGCCCAACCGGTTGTCTTTTCCACCGATCCGCAAACCGCGACGGTGGGAGACCTGACAGTTCAAGATTCTGTCTATGGCGGTAATGTCTATGGAGTGAAAGAAGTTGAATCTGGCGTCTTGGCATTGTACGCGGGAGATGCCGACATGGATGGTATGGTAGCACCTGCAGATTTAATGTCATGGCGTGTCCAAACTGGGTTAATGGGTTATAAAAGTGCTGATTTTGACTTGGATGGTTTCGTGTTGCCGGTAGACATGGCTAAATATTGGCGGTTAAACACAGGACGTGTAACGCAAATCCCATAAATCATAATTTGATACAAAGGAGTCTAACATGAAAAGCTTGATTTTTGCCCTAATGGTATGCATACCGATTCTCTTATTCGGACAAGTCGGAATAACCTATACGCTTGCTAACGGACAAGTAACCACTGATGCTAACGGTACATATTTTGAATTTGATGTAATGGCACAAGCCACAACGTCAGGAACAAATATTGGAGTAGGTATTGTCTTTCTTAGTTATAGTACTCCGGCATTTGGGACTGCGGTAAATGAAGAGGGTAATGTTACTGTTACTCTGGGAGAGATTTTAAGCGATAACAACATATATTCCATCACGCCTAATGACACTTATCCCGACGTCCTTGCGCTTACACACGTGTACGGCTCAGCAACTGCTGGACTTGGCAACCCTCTTCCGGACACAGCTACTCAACTGGAACACGTAAAAATGAAGATTCTCGATACTACTCAGCCCATACAGGTCTGCTTTTTCCCTGGTAATGACGACCCGCGATTCCAGCGTTTCATGGCTGGTCAGCAATTCGATGACCAATTCGAGAACTATACCCCTGTTGTGGCTAATATGTGCATCTACCATGACCCACCCACAGTCCCGGTCGAGCTTTCGCACTTCTCCGCCACCATGACTGCGGAAAACAATGTGCAGCTTACCTGGGTTTCGCAGACCGAGACCAACGTCTTGGGCTACAACGTGTACCGTAGCGCCAATTCAGACCTGAACGGTGCCCTCAAGGTCTCACCCTTGATAGAGGGAACCAACACCTCTCATGCTCAGACCTACATCTACGTGGATGAGGAACTGTATCGAGACGGAACCTATTACTACTGGTTGCAAAGTGTGGATATAGACGGCTCCGTCAGCTACCATGGCCCCGCAAGCGTGGTCTTCAGCCATGGAGGTCAGACGGCTTCACCTCCCATTCCACTTGTCACCAAGCTGGAAAATGCCTATCCCAACCCCTTCAATCCGGATACCACTATTCGTTATCAGCTCAAAAACCCCGGCAAGGTGACGATAGACATCTACAACCATAAGGGACAGATCGTGCGCAGCTTCAGCCAAAGCCACGCTGCTCCCGGATACTATGGAGTCAACTGGGATGGACGCGACAGCTCGGGTAGAGCTCTGGCTTCCGGTGTTTATCTCTACAAGATGAGCAGTGGCAGCTATAGTTTCACCAAGAAGCTGATATTGCAGAAATAGGTATCTTTCCAGGAATGGACACGACTTAAGGGCCGGCAAGCGCTGGCCTTTTTGCCGTTGGCTTCGCTGACAGGCGGTGGATCGGTGACAGCCGGCTACGCTGCAAAATCCAGCTTGTCACAGCCTGCAATTTCGTTATCATTTGGTAAAAAAGAGAAGCCCAAGGGCTTGCAAAAGGAGATTAGAGTGGATAAAACAGAAGTCAAAAAAGAGAGTAAGATCAGCGGTAAGACCAAGTTTTGGGGCATCGTGATCATCATAGTCTTGATAGTTTTGGCAGTGTGGATCTTTGTGGTTCCGCGTGTCAAGGCCAGTATCGCCAAGCGCAGAGCGGCAGAGATCATGACTGCCGTGGAGAATCTTAAGCAAGAAGTGGATGACTATTGGAAAGAGCATGATGGCGGCGGTGGATTTGTGATGAGCGAAGCCCTGGCTGCTGCCGGAATCAAGAAAGGTGTGCAGGAGAAATGGCAGTTTGTGGTTGCCTGGAAGCCCACCGATATCTACACCAAGGAGATGATGGACAAGCTCAACGATTTGAGCGATGGCAAGTATGTGTTTGTAGCGCCCTACAAGATGATCATGGCGGTGGCTACAGACAAGAACCCCTTGAAGACGGGTGTCAAGCTGTGGTATGATGCCAAAACAAACGATTATCACGGCTTTGGTGTCAATAATAAGGTGGAACCTGATTGGAGTGAAATCTTTACTGACCCAAAATAATAAACTGTGAGGCAGGGGCGCTCGCTGAACCGCCCGTACTGAAAACAGCAGTCGCAGCCTGCCTTTCTGCCCTTTTAGCTGATCTAAATAATAGATCAGCTACTTTTTGCTTGACTTTTTTGCCCCTTTTATTGGACTGTCACTGTACTACTATATAAGGTATGGTATGAATGACCTCAAACGAGATTAAAGACATATTAAACGGCGGGCTTCCAAACCCTGATTCAGGGCTCGATACCTTGTTGCCTTGTACTTTTGCATCCCCTGCATATCCCGCTGAAGGTCAAGTTGTTATTGACGAAAATGACTGCATTTTCAAAGTTGGACTCAAAGCCGTTAACGGTACAAATCAAAGTGAAATGATAGTATGACAAAAATATACGATAAAGGAGGAGTGATGTCTCCCGATACCCAGTTACAGCAACCTTACCAAAGGCTCAAAGAAGTAATCGCAGAGAAGAAAAGCTTACGCAATCCCCTGATCGAGATTCTCCGTATTGCTCAAGAGATCTTTGGCTATCTACCCATTGAGGTGCAAGAATTCATCGCATCAGAGATGGACATCCCGGTAAGCAAAATCTATGGAGTGGTTACTTTTTACAATTTCTTCTCCATGAAGCCACGTGGCAAATACACCCTCAATATCTGCATGGGCACCGCCTGCTATGTGAAAGGTGCGCCCAAGCTGGCTCAGATGATTACAGACGTATTGGACACCCCCATGGGTGAGACCACGGAAGACGGTCGCTTCACATTGAGCGCAGTTCGCTGCGTGGGAGCTTGCTCGCTTGCTCCGGTGTTTGTGATCGGCGAAGACACATTTGGCCGCATTGAGACCAAAGACCAGGTAGAAAAAGTCTTGGCCCAGTACAAATAAGCAAGTACTGCAAGATTTATCCCGATGTGATCGCATATATGGATCACTCTTTGAACGAATTAATCAATATTACAATTATGGAGGATGTCTGATGAAGACACTTGCCGACCTTAAGGAGATCCGCTACAAAGCGAAGGAAAAGATGGAGCTGCGCGGATCAGATACACATATTAAAATCGTCTCTGAATATTTAGCGGCGAAAGCCAATTAGGAAGGAGGATGACAATGTCTCAAAAAAGAATAGATCTGCTGGTTTGCTGCGGCTCAAGCTGCATCTCAGCAGGTGCCTTGAAACTCAAAGAAGCTTTACAAAAAGCAATAGAAGAAAAAGACCTGACAGACGAAGTCAACATCATCGGAACAGGCTGTATGGGACCTTGCTCCTTCGGGCCGCTGTTAGTGGTTTATCCCGAAGGAATCTTCTACAAAAACGTGGCGGTCGAAGACGTCAAAGAGATCGTGGAAGAGCACATCATCAATGGACGCCCCGTAGAGCGTCTGATGTTGCAGGATGATGAGAAGACTATCAGAATGAAAGAAGACGTGCCCTTTTATCACAAACAGATCAAAGTGGCACTGGAAAACTGCGGCGAGATCGATCCCGAAAGCATGGATGCATACATCGACCGCGGTGGTTATCAGGCTCTGAAAATGGCACTCGAGATGGGTCCCCAGGGAGCCATCGACGTCGTCAAGGCCTCCGGTTTGAGAGGACGCGGCGGTGCCGGCTTCCCCACTTTCAGAAAGTGGCAAATGGTGCACGACAGACCGGAAGATGAAAAGTATATCATCTGCAACGGTGACGAAGGTGACCCCGGTGCCTTTATGGATCGTTCGATCCTGGAAGGCGATCCACACAGAGTGCTGGAAGGCATGATGATCGCTGCCTACAGCATCGGCGCCCGCCAGGGCTTCTTCTACATCCGTGCCGAATATCCCCTGGCTATCAAACGTATCCGCCAGGCAATCGAACAGGCCCGCAGCAAGGGATTGATGGGCAAAAACATCTTTGGCACAGACTTCTGCTTTGAAGCGGAAGTGCGCACCGGAGCCGGAGCTTTCGTGTGCGGTGAAGAGATGGCGCTCATCCACTCCGTCGAAGGCGAGCGTGGCAACCCCACACCCAAACCTCCCTATCCCGCAGTACAGGGCCTCTGGGGCAAACCCACCGTGGTGAACAACGTGGAAACCTTTGCCAATATCCCCAGCATCTTTGTGAAAGGCGCCGATTGGTTTGCCGGCATGGGAACCGAGACCTCCAAGGGCACCAAAGTGTTTGCCCTCACAGGCGATGTGCGCAATACCGGTCTCGTGGAAGTACCCATGGGCACCACCCTCAGGGAATTGATCTTTGAAGTGGGCGGCGGCATTATCGACGACCGCAAGTTTAAAGCCGTGCAATTGGGCGGCCCCTCCGGCGGTTGTCTGACCACTGAACACCTTGACGCCGGCGTGGATTACGAGAGCCTCAAGGAACGCGGAGCCATGATGGGTTCCGGCGGTGTAATCGTGATGGACGAGCGTAAATGCATGGTAAACGTAGCCAAATTCTTTATCGAATTCTGCGTGGAAGAATCCTGCGGAAAATGCTCACCCTGCCGCATCGGACTCAAACAGATGCTCCACATCATGGAACGCATCACCTCCGGCCAAGGCAAGGAAGGAGACATCGAAGAGCTGTTGCGCTTGGGCGAAACAGTCCGCAATCTCTCACTCTGCGGCCTCGGTCAAACCGCTCCCAACCCCGTGCTTTCCACCATCCGCTATTTCCGCGATGAATATGAATCCCACATCCGTGACAAGACCTGTAACGTAAACGTGTGCCTCGATCTGATGCACTTTGAGATTGATAAAGACAAATGCATCGGCTGCTCACTCTGCTCACGCAAGTGCCCCACAGGCTGCATCAGCGGTTCAAGGGAAGAGAAATATACCATCAATCAGGTTGAATGCATCAAATGCGGCAACTGCTTTGACGTCTGCCCTGCGAAAGCCATTGAAAAAGTTCCTGGAGTCCATGAAGACTTAACCGGTCAAAAAGGCCGTGCAGCCGTACGCAAATCCGGTGAGCCTTTCTAAATAGGTAAGTTTGAATGTACCAAGAGATTATCTCCCAGTACCAACCCACCAGGGACAACTTGATCAACACCGTGCCCGAGGCTTGTGCAAAACATCCTCAGCACGACCCAAGATGTATTCATCGTAACAATAAAAAAGTAAGATAATAAAAGGAAAGATAATTATGGCTAAAACAGTCAACGTCTGGATCGATGGTCACCAACTGGAAGTTCCGGCAGGAATGACCATCATAGAAGCTGCCGATAAACACGGCTTCTACATCCCCCGTTTATGCTACCATCCTGATCTTCCACCCACCGCCAACTGCGGCGTCTGCGTGGTTGAAATCGATAGAATGCCCGTACCCAAACGTGCCTGCAGCACGCCTTGCGAAGAAGGAATGAAGATCACCACCAATAGCAAGAAATTGCGCTCATATAGAAGGACGCTGGTGGAAATGATCCTTTCAAACCACGAAGTCGTCTGCCCCACCTGCGCGGCAAACAACAAATGCGAGCTGCAGTCTCTGGCAAACAACCTGGGCATCGAGCCCAACGCACTGCCAACCCTGCTGGATAAGAAACCTATCGACTCCAGCTCACCCTCAATCATCAAAGACCCCAATAAATGCATAGGTTGCGGCAGATGCATCACCGTCTGCAACGAAGTTCAGACCGTCTATGCACTCACCATGACCGAGCGCGGCTTTGAATCCTATCCCTCCGTGGCTTTCGAGCATGGAATGGGCAATAGCGCCTGCGTAAATTGCGGCCAATGCACAGTTTACTGCCCCACCGGTGCCCTGCGTGAAAACAGCGAAATCAACGCCGTCTGGGATGCTATTTTNGATCCCGAAAAACACGTCATCGTGCAGGAAGCACCCGCTATCCGCGCNTCTTTGGGTGATGAATTCGGAATGCCCATGGGCTCCGTCACTCCCAAGAAGATGTACGCCGCTCTGCGNAAGATCGGCTTCGACAGCGTGATGGATACAAACTTCACCGCCGACCTCACCATCATGGAAGAAGGAACCGAGTGTGTGCAAAAGCTCAAATCCGGCAGCAAACGCCCGCTCATCACCTCCTGCTCACCCGGCTGGATCAAGTTTATGGAAACCTACTACCCCGATCTGGCAGATTGCGTCTCCACGGCAAAATCACCCATGAGCATGTTTGGTGCGCTTTCCAAAACCTACTATGCCGAGCAAAATAACATCGACCCCGCCAAGATCGTGAGCGTGGCCATCATGCCCTGCACGGCAAAGAAGTTTGAGGCCAGACGCCCCGAGCTCAGCGACTCCGGATTCCAGGATACAGACTACGTGCTCACCACACGTGAATTTATCCGCATGATCAAAGAAGCCGGCATCGACTTTGCCAATATCCCGGAAGAAGAACCCGATGAAGGAATGAGCTTCTACACCGGCGCCGGAACCATCTTTGGCGCTACCGGTGGCGTGATGGAAGCTGCCATCCGCTCTGCCTATACCCTGGTCACCGGCGAAGAGCTGGAAAACATAGACATCGTAGGCGTGCGCGGCTTGGACGGCGTGAAAGAAGCCACAATTCCCATCCCCGGATTTGGCGATCTGAGAGTGGCTGTGGCGCACGGACTCTCCAACGCCCGCAAGGTGATGGATAGAGTGCGTGAAGGCTTGGCCACCACAGGCGAATCTCCCTGGCACTTCATCGAAATCATGGCCTGCCCCGGTGGTTGCGTGGGCGGCGGTGGACAGCCCTTCGGAAACAACATCGCAGACAGAGCTCGCAGAGGCGAGGCTCTCTATGAAGAAGACAGGAACCTGCCCGTCCGCAAATCTCACCACAACCCCGAAGTGCAGAAAATCTACAAGGAGTTCCTGGGAGAACCTCTCTCCGAAAAGGCACTCAAGCTGCTGCATACCTACTACTTCGAGCGTAATAAGTATACCGGAAAAGTGGTGAAGGAAGCAACTCACAAACACTGATAGCTCATAGCTATTTCACAATAAGCAAGCCCCGGATCTGTAAAGCTTCGGGGCTTTTTCTGTCCGGGATTGCGGTAGCCTGAACCGCCCCAAGAGGCAGCCGGCTCCAATTCGCGTTAATTACCATAAAAATCTCCCTCCTTAAAGCCCAAAATATGTTTGCTTAAAAACGATGCCCGCCTCAACCTTTGACTTTGGACGGGGCTTGCCCCACCTTAGCGTTTCCTTGGCGCTCGAATGCGTAACCTATGGGTTTTCTTTGGGTTACTTGTCGATCCCAAAGGAGACCCACAGGAGCCCCTAAGGGAGGCCGCATGAAATCGACGTTTTCGGAGGCGGTTTTGTTTTCG
>JGI24710J26742_10002183_pt1 | contig 17469 bp, 20 predicted proteins | sample BioPla2DNA2_FD_26742 | JGI IMG/M metagenome (IMG submission 26742) | reverse complement strand
ATGCGGGTCAGCTTGTCTTCGTATACGCATTGCTCAAACTTCAGGCAGCACATCAGCCTCCCGCACAGGCCTGAAATTTTGCCGGGGTTTAACGAGATGGACTGATCCTTGGCCATTTTGATGGAGACCGGCTCAAACTCGCCCATAAACTGCACACAGCAGGTTTCCTTGCCGCACGGACCCAAGCCGCCGATCATCTTTGCCTGGTCTCTCACACCGATCTGCTTCAGTTCGATCCGTATGCGAAAGACGGCGGCCAGATCCTTTACCAGTTCGCGAAAGTCCACGCGGTTTTCCGCGCTGAAATAAAAGATCACCTTATTGGAATCGAAGGTATATTCCGCATCGATCAGCTTCATGGGCAGGCCGTGTTCGCTGATTTTTTCGGCGGCAATCTCCATAGCGCGCAGTGCTTTTTCCTTGTTCTGTTCGTGCACATAGGTATCGGTCTCGTCGGCAATGCGCAAAACCGGCTTCAACGGGCTGACCAGTTCCTTTTCATTGATCTGCAGTATGTCGGTAATGACATGACCGTATTCCACACCGCGTACCGTTTCCACGATCACGCGGTCGTTTTTCTCTATCTCATAGTGCGCCGGATCGAAATAATACATTTTTCCGGCCTCTTTAAATCGTACGCCTACAACGGGTATCATGATGACTCCTCAAGCATTTCTATCAAAATTCGCTCCATGGAAAGCTGAAAATTTACGTTTCGGCGAAATCCTTCCCGTACCTCGACCAAAAGATCCAGTACGCGGATAATCTGCGCCGGTTCCATGCGATTCTGCTCTGCCCGCTCGGACAAGCCGGGGTCTGTCAGCAGGGTTTTCTCTCCGGTGGTTTTAAAAATCAGAAGATCGCGCAGATAGAGTTCGATCTCCTGCAGCAGTTCTTCTTTGTGATCCTTATAGTCCTGAAAAAACTTGACGGACTTAAACGCTGCGTCCACATTGCCGTTTCCGGCGTCTGTCAGCACTTCTTCCAAAAGCCTGCGGTCGATCGTGGCCGGTCTTTTGGTTTCTCCGATTCGCACCAGGCGGCAGCGGGAGCGGATCGTCGGCAATATCCGCTTGGCATTGGACAACGACAAGATAATGATACCATACAACGGCGGCTCTTCCAACGTTTTAAGCAGCGCGTTCTGGGCAGGGATCCGCATAAAATGCGCACTTTCGATATGTACGATCTTCTTTTCCGCCTCCAGCGGGGCCAGAGACAGATTGCGGGTCATGGCGCGCACCGCATCGATCCCGATCGAATCCTTTTCGGGGCGGATCCGCATCAGATCCGGATGCGTACCGGCTGCAATCTTTATACAGGCCGGACACGACTTGCACGGCACTTTGTCTTTGCAGAACAGGCGGGCGGCAAACGCGTCCACCACGGCACGCGCGTGTTCCGTGTCCATCGATTCAAAAAGATAGGCATGGGAAAGATTCTCCGTGCCTATCTGCGCGAATACATGCTCCGACATCATACTAAATCTGCATGTAGTCGGTAATGGGAAGAATAAAAATATTGGCCAAAAATTCGTTGTCACTGTCGGGATCGCGCTGAGCGCCCTGGCAGACCCGGCGGATTTCTTCCACCGTTTCTTCGGTACGCGCTTTTTCGATCCCGATGAGCAGCGTCGTATTTCCTTTTTTCAAAAACCCGCCCGAAGAAGAAAGTTTTGTGCTGCGCACGCCTTTTTCCGAGAGGGCTTTTGCGACTTCAAAGGCCAATTCGTCTTCAATAATGGCTAGAATCAGTTTCATATTTATCTCCTAAATCCGAACAAAGGACTCCACGTCCAGAATAAATACCGTTGCGCCGCCGACCTTCAGTTCCACCGGATAGGGAATGTATGCATCCCCCGGCATCGTTACCGACATCAGGGAGGTGGTCATATCTCTGGATTTACAGTTGTTTTCAATGATGGACAGCGCTTCGGGAATCCGCGCTTCGTCGATCCCCATGAGTATGGTTGTATTGCCCGCTTTCAGAAAGCCGCCGGTAGAGGCCAGCTTGGTCATGCGGAAATCCCGTTCCGATAATTCATCCATCAGTATATGCGAATCCTGGTCCTGCACGATGGCGATGAGCATTTTCATTGTGGTTTCACTCCCCCCTAAGATGACGCAACAGCGCTTCACGCCCTGCCCGGAACACTTCTTCCTCCGGTTTTGTCGCGTCGATGATGACAACTTTTCCCGGATATCTTTGTACTGCTTGCATATATCCTTCATACACGCGACCGTGAAAACCGGCTCCTTCTTCTTCCAACCGGTCCGGCGCACCCGCTTTTCTGGCCAGTGTATGACGCGGGTCCACTGAAAAGAACAGCGTCAGATCCGGCATGAGACCGTCTGTGGCAAAGTCGTTGATCTGCAGGATCTTCTCTTCTCCCAAACGGCGCCCGTAACCCTGATAGGCGATCGAGGAGAGGATATAGCGTTCACACAAAACGACATGTCCCGCTTCCAACGCCGGCCGGATTACCTCTTTTACATGCTGGGCACGGCTGGCGGCATACAAAAGCGCCTCCGCCCGAAAACCCATCTCCTCGTGGTCGTTGTCCAGAAGGATATCCCGGATTTGTTCGCCGATTTCGGTTCCGCCGGGTTCGCGTGTCATTGTGTATAGTATACCCAGTTCGGCGAGTTCTTTTGCAATTCCTTTGGCAAAACTTGATTTGCCGGAGCCGTCGGCCCCTTCCAGCGTAATAAAGATTCCCTTCATCGCAACACTTCCACACATGCCCTTTCCGGTCCGATCATTCCTACGATATCGATTCCTTGTTCTTGTAGGTCAGTCAGTTTTTGTATCAGCGGCTCGGTGATCCGTTCGCCGGGCAAAACCAAAGGCACCCCCGGCGGATACGGTATGAGCTGTTGTCCTGCCACGCGTCCCGCCGCAGTTGCAAGCGGGATCGTTTCTTTTTCCTGATAATATGCCTCATACATCGGAAGATCGATCGTTGCAGGGATCAGATCCGCCGGCGTTCTTATTTGCGCGGGACAATGCCTGCAGGCCTCTCCCACCCGGGCAAGCGCCTCTACCAAAGCGGAAAAGTCCTCTTGGGTATTGTTCACAGAACCCAGCGCCAGCGCATAATACAAGTCGGCCATTTCCAGCGCGATATTGTGTTCGTAATACAAAATATCCTTCAGTTTAGCTCCGCTGCAGTTTTTGTGCCGAAACAAAAGGCGGGTCAGATCCAGTCCGTTTTGCATATCCTCTGCGCAGAGAATTTCATAGTCCGGCAGCGCCGACACTTGCCGGCGAAACGCCTGTACCTGATCCAGCAAGGCATCCAGCTGCGCACGCCCTTTTTCGCTGTCCATATACAAAACCGCGTTTTCAATGCTCGTCATAAACAGATACGACGGGCTGGTCGTCTGAAACAACGCGCCCGCACGGGAAAGCGCCGCCTCATCCACGCGTTCGCCGATATGCAAAAGCGAGGTTTGTGTCAGAGAAGGCATGGTTTTATGCGTACTCTGCACGACGATATCAGCCCCGCAGGACAGGGCCGACGGCGGCAGGCGGTCGGAAAAATGCATATGACTGCCATGCGCTTCGTCTACGATCAGAAGCGCGCCATGCGCGTGACAAACCTCTGCAATCCGCGCCAGATCCGATGTGATGCCGAAATAATTGGGATACACCACCATCACCGCCTTGATCGACGGATTGGCCTGCAGTTTGTCCCGGATTGCTTCGGGCTGAATGTCCTGCACGATATGCCGGGTTTTGTCATAGGCGGGATACACATAGTCCAGTTGGATCCGGTTCAGTATCGCTCCATTGTAGACGCTTTTGTGCGAGTCTCTTTGTACCAAAAGGGTTTCGCCCGGCTGCAGCGCCATATGCTGGGCCATATAGATACTGCCCGTAGACCCGTTTAGAGAAAACAGGGAACGCTTCGCACCGAAGATCGCTGCGATCGCATCCAGGCTGTCGCGGATCGCTTCTTCCGGATGCAGCAAATTATCCGAACCATAGGTTTCTGTCGTATCGATTACCGCGGCATCCTGCAGCCAAGGCATATTGTGCGCCCGGTTTTTGTGCCCGGGCATATGAAAATGCACGGGGTTTTTGTTCGCCGTTGTCCGCAGCGCTTTATAGAGCGGCCCTTTCACAAGTATCCCTTTCTTTCAAAAAGGGACTTACCGCAGGTAAGTCCCTCATTCCTTTATTCTTCGTCGTCGGCTTCTCCGCCTTCTTCGGTTTCGTCAACGGTGGGTACATCCGCCGCATCGATATCTTCCAGATCTTCCTCTTCTTCCAATTCCTCCTGCGGTTCAGACAGAATCGCGACCGGTTCGTCTTCCTCGTGAAGAATGGTTACTTTTTCATCGCCAAAGATATCCAGATCTTTTACAAACAGCGGTGTTTCAAAGGTCATGTCCACTACATTGATGGATACACTCTCCGGAATATCGGCCGGGAGGCATTCGATATCCAGTTCGTTCAGCGCCTGGGTCAGTACCGAAGGCTGTAAACGGATTTCGTCGCGGCCTTCCAGATGGATCGGTACGGAAATGCGAAGCACTTCGTCCATGCGAATCGTTTGAAAGTCGCAATGCAATACGAGATTCTTGAACGGATGGCGTTGTACTTCCTTAATAATAACGGGATACGCCGTGCCGTCCAATACGACATCGATGATGGTGGATGTGCCCGCTTCTTTGAACACTTTGTCGAACGCACCTTCTTCAAACTGCACAAGGGAATTTTCTTCGCCTCTATGATAAAGAACGCCCGGGACCTGCCCTTTCACTCTGAGCTTGTCCACTCGGTTTTTGCCAACGGCGTCGCGCCGTTTTGCTTGCAATTTTATGTCTGCCATATACTACTACCTCCTGATTACTTGCCGATTCTTCTTAGCGCAAAAGAAGCATTACGATGACGCCCGGAACTCCGAAGAATCCTGCGATCAGTGCGTTTAATGCCGTTATTTCCAAATGAAGTCCAAACATACCGCCCACGAGATTCACAAGAAAGAGCGTCACAGCGCCCGCTAAGCCGTTCAGCAGCAGTCGGACAAGAACCTTCACCGGAAGAACCAACAGTTTCCCGAAAATTAAGAGCAGGATGAATCCCACAAGAACTCCTAAAAGGGGCATCATGCATCTCCTTTCGACCATATGGGATGATTATAACACAAAGTGGCTGATTGTACACATAAAGACCAAAGACACCGGTAAAAAAACACTAAAATGCAAAGAAGAATCGCCGGGGTTTTGGGTATGAATAAGGTACTTACCGTTTTGAAAGGAAGGAATCTATGAAAACACATGACAAACACACCATGATGGGAAACCCCGTTACCCTGTCCGGTCAGGCACTGGAAGTCGGCGATCCTGCCCCGGATTTTACCGTATTAAACAACAATCTGGAACCGGTCTCTTTGAAAGACACCCAAGGCGTTCGCATCATCAGCGTCGTGCCTTCCCTGGATACCGAAGTCTGCCAGCAGCAGACGATTCGTTTTAACGAAGAAGCCGAAAAGCTGAACGATGTGGAAGTATTAACCATTTCCATGGATCTGCCCTTTGCGCAAGGCCGTTTCGACGAGACCTACATTATCGGCAATTCCAAATTGCTGTCCGACCACAAAGACACCGACTTCGGCAAAAACTACGGTTTTCTGATGGAAGAACTGCGGCTGTTAAACCGCGGCGTTGTCGTCATTGACAAAGACGGTGTGATTCAGCATATCGAATATGTGGAAGAAAACACCAATCACCCCGACTACGACAAAGCGCTCGCTGCTGCCAAAGCCTTGCTGTAGACAAAACCGCACGCAAAAACGACTCCCGCGAAGGAGTCGTTTTTTATCGTAAACTTTATTATTTTGCCTGTTCCAATGCCGCGTTAACCGCGCTGAAAAATGCTTCCGATGTCATGGTTGCGCCGGATACAGCGTCCACACCTTCGGTTCCGTTGTTTTCTACTACCGCGCCGGGCAGCGATTCCAATGCCAAAGAACCGATTCCTTCGGTTTCATTGTGTTCCAATACATTCACGGCGGAAATTTTGCCGTCGTCTCCGACTACAACTTCCACTTTGACGGGGCCACCATGGCCGCCTTCTCCTTCGCCCGTGTATGTACCGGCTTTCAAACCATCCGCTGCTGCGTCGTTACCGCCACCGCATGCAACCAATGCAAGAACCAGTATCAGCACGAGAAGCAAAGATACAGTTTTCTTCAAAGAATTAACCTCCCTTTTGATTAATATGGGCCATTATAGCAAAGTTGACTCATTTCGTCAATTTAAATGGGAAGATAAGTTTTTAACTGTTGATACAAGATAAATACAAATTACTGCAATTCGTGGAAATCGGAGAAAATAGGGTATATCAAGGAAAGAGCAACAGAACATAGGAGGTATACAGCGTGAAAATAACGTTTGAAAAGCAGGGAGATATTCGCATTCTCCCGATGTTCACCCATGATTTCCCGGAAGATGTGCAGGAGGATACGAAAAACTGGCTGCAGGAATCCGGGAACTTCACCGGCAAATTGGGCGAGACCTATGTAGAGGTAAAACCCGGCACAGAAAACATGATCCTGGTCGGACTGGGGCCGCGCGAAAAATTTGACTACGATGCGCTTCGTACCATGTCATTTAAAGCACTGGAAACCGTAACGAAGCTGAATATCGAAAAGGCGAACTTTATCGTGCCGGAAATGGAAGAGCTGGCCGATCCGCTTGCGCTCAAGGCGATTTTTGAAGGCGCCATGCAAAACGATTACCGTTTCGACAAATATAAAACCGAAGACAAGGAAATACAAAAACCGGATCTGTCCCTTTGTCTGGAAGCCAAGTGGATGGACGGAAAAGAAGCCATTCTGGAAGAGATGCAAAATGTGATGGACGGGGTAGCCATTGCGCGTGACTTAATCAACGAACCCGCCAATGTGATCACGCCCCAAACGCTCGCAGAAAAAGCCGAAGAGCTGCTTTCCCCTCTGGGTGTAAAGGTAACCGTCTATGACGAAGAGGAAATCCGCGCGCTCGGCATGACCGCTTTTCTTTCTGTGGCACAGGGCTCGTCCAATCCGCCCCGATTTATTAGAATGGAGTATCTGCCCCATGGCGAAGACGAGCCGGCACTTACCCTGGTCGGGAAAGGGCTCACCTTTGACTCCGGCGGCTATTCCTTAAAGCCGACCAAGAGCATGGTCGATATGAAAACCGATATGTCGGGTGCGGCATCGGTGATCGGCGCTATCTATGCGCTGGCAAAAAACAAGGGCGATAAAAATGTCGTCGGATTGATTGCCGCCTGTGAAAACCTTATATCCGGTCACGCGTATAAACCGGGCGATATCATTACGACGATGGCGGGACTCACTGTAGAGGTCGGAAACACCGACGCCGAAGGCCGCATTACCCTGGCGGATGCGCTGTATTATGCCGCGACCAAAGTCAATTCCAAAAAGATTATCGACGTTGCCACCCTCACCGGCGCCTGCATTGTCGCCTTGGGCCACACCTACACCGGCGCGATCACCAATAACGAAGGCCTGTATATCGAGGTGAAAAACGCATCGGAAGCCGCCGGTGAAAACATCTGGATGCTTCCGTCGCATGATCATTTCCGCGAGCAGCTGAAGGGCAGCTTTGCCGATATCAGCAATATTACCGAGCGCGGAGCCGGTACGATCACAGCCGGTCTGTTCCTGGAGAAATTTGTGGAAGACAAACCGTGGGTGCATCTGGATATTGCCGGCACCTCCTGGCTCACCAAAGCCGAAGGCTATTTGCCCAAAGGCGCCACGGGCGTGATGGTCAAAACCTTCTACGAATTGGGAAAAGAAAAAATCGGAGATGAAGTATAAATCCATTGACACAAAAAAGGAGCCGACCAACGGCTCCCTTTTTTTTCGTGCTATTGTATGCTTAGGCCAGCAGATCGTCCAGCTTTTGCTGATCGAATCCGACGACTTCTTCGTCGCCTACGAGGATGACCGGCACACCGAGGTGTCCCATTTTCATCAGTTCGTCGCGGGCGGCTTTATCGGTTTGAATATTTTTTTCTTCAAAATCCACATTTTTATCGTTCAGATACTCTTTTGCCATATTGCAGTACGGGCAGGTATTGCTCGTAAATACTACGACTTTTTTGTCCATCGTGTCACCTTCTTTCTTAGGGGATTCATACCCGATAGAACGAGGTTTAATCACGAAGGACTTTAAAGACAGAAAAGAGTTTTTCCGCATGCAAGGCTTCTGCGCGGATGTTCTCCGGCAGACCGGCGGCCTGCAAAGCCTGTATTACGGCCCTTTTTTCATATCCGTCGTTTGCGGACAGCGCATTGGCCATGGTTTTTCTGCGCAAAGAAAACGCCTTGCGTACGAAAGCAAAAAAAGCCGGGTCAAACCGTTCGTCTTTTTCCTTGCGCTCCATGTGTACAACGGCCGAACCCACATTGGGTTTGGGAATGAATACGGTATTGGGCACAGAAAAAGCAATCTGTACATCGGCAAAACTCTGCACAAAAACGCTGAGACTGCCGTAGGCTGCCTCCCCGGCTTTTGCGACAATCCGTTCGGCCACTTCCTTTTGCATCATGGCGGTGATGCTTTGTATCAATCGGGTGTGTTCCAGTAAACCGGTGAGTATGGGTGTGGTAATGTAGTAGGGTAAGTTTGCCACCACCTTGGCCGGGCCGCCCCCGCCGTTTTTTTGTATCAATGCATCCGCATCGGTTTCCAATATATCCGCATGGATCAGCCGCACATTTTCATACGGTGCCAGGTTTTCTTCCAGTACAGGGATCAGATGGCGGTCGATCTCCACAGCGATTACCCTTTTGGCCCGGAGCGCGAGTTCTTCTGTGAGCGTACCGATCCCGGGTCCGATTTCCAGCACGGTATCCTCTTTTGTAATATTTGCCGTGTCGCAGATCTTTCGGACGATATTGCCGTCGACCAAAAAGTTCTGCCCCAGGCTTTTGATGGGTTTCAACCCGCCGCGTCGTATGCTGTCCTTCACACTCGCCACGGTATAGAGCCGTTTATTCTCCATTGCTGCTCCTTAGGGCCTCTTCTATGTCCTTCTTTTGGATGCCGTAGCGGTTCACCCGTTCCAGAAATCGGGCGGCATTGCATTCGCCGATAGAGAGCCGATGACCGGCTTTGCGGCGGCGTTCTGCGGCTGCTGCAGAACCCGTAAGCCCCATTGTCATCAGATCGGCCATCGTCAGGCTCCCCTTCGGACCGCTTTCTGTCCGTACAGAATCCAATGCCTTGCGAATCGTCTCGGGTTTTGCATGTTCCACGCCGGCTTTGTGGTCTTTGCTTGCCAGCGCGCGCGGCAGATACGCATGCCGTGCCCCGGGTACGGCTTTGGTAATTTTCTCCCGGATACTCTGCCCGGCGTAGTCGGGGTCTGTGAGGACAATAATACCGGTGCGCGCCTGTGCCGCCCGGATCTCCGCGAGTTTTTTCTCGCCGAAATGGGTCCCGCCCGTGGCGATCACGGGGCAGTCGACCGCGGCTTTTACCGCACGGATATCGTCTTTTCCTTCTACAATAATCGTTTCTTTCATGACAAATGGTCCGGCAGTGCAAACAGACGGATGGCGTTTTCTGTTGTTTGACGCGCGACCTCTTCTTCTGTGATGCCGCGCAGTTCGGCAACCTTTTGCGCCACATAATGCACCAGCGCAGGCTCATTTCGTTTGCCCCGAAACGGCGTCGGGGTCAGATAGGGCGAATCGGTTTCGATCAGGAGCCGGTCGGCCGGGGTTCGTTTGGCAACATCCTGGGTTGCCGCAGCGTTTTTGAAAGTAACGGTCCCCGCAATGGAAATATACATATCCAATGACAAATACTGCATGGCGGCCGCCCAGTCGCCGCTGAAACAATGCATGACCCCACCTGCCGGTCCCAGATGTTTTTTCAGGATCGGGTACATGTCCCCTTCTGCCGAACGGCTATGGATAATCACCGGCAGTTCGAGTTCCCTGGCCAATGCCAGTTGTTCGATAAAGACATTTTTTTGGATCTCCCGCGGCGAATGATCGTAGTAATAGTCCAGCCCGATTTCTCCGATCGCAACCACCTTGTCTGAGCTTTCGCGCAATTGACGATACATTCTTTCGGCGTGGGCGTTGTAGTTGTCGGCATCGTGCGGGTGCGTACCGACAGCGGCAAACACCCGCGCATTCTGTTCGGCCAGTCGCACGGCACGCCGGCTGGAAGTCAGATCGCTTCCGGGGTTTATCACATAACGAACCCCCTGATACGGCAGTGCTTCGATGATCCGCTCCCGGTTCTTGCTGAAACGGGCATCATCCAAATGTGCATGACTGTCTATCAGTCTCATCTACGATACCTCTGCGCCGGCCTCTACCTCTTCATGGGTAGTTAAAAGCGTTACGGTACCGGTGGTATCTTCAGCGGTAAGAAGCATCCCGCGGGATTCGACCCCGCGCAGTTTCACCGGTTTCAGATTCATGACACACACGACCCGGCGTCCCACCAATTCCTCGGGCCGGTAAAATTCTGCCAGACCGGACACAATCTGGCGGGTTTCTGTGCCGGTATCCACCTGGAACACCAGGAGTTTATCCGCATTGGGATGGCGTTCGCAAGAAAGGACCGTACCCGCTTTCATTTCCACTTTCGAAAAATCGTCGATCGTAATCTGCGCGCTCTCTTCGGTTTCAACTTTTTCTTTCGGCTGTTCTTTTTCTTTTTTGCGTTCCGCAATCAGTTTCTGATTGGCTTCATCCAGGCGAACCAGTTCTTTGTCAATATCCAGACGCGGGAACATATTCTCCGTCTTTTTCAGCGTGCTGCCCGCCGGCGTTGTCCCGAACACGGTGACATCTTCATAGCGCAGTTCCGAAAGGCCGAGCTGCTCTTTCATCTTCAGCGCCGTGCCTTCCATAAACGGGAGCAAAAGGGTGCTGATGATTCTGAGTCCGTCGGTCAGATTGTACAGGACAGTCGACAAACGGTCCGTGTCGCCTTCTTTGCCCAAAACCCAGGGCATCGTTTCGTCGATATACTTGTTCAAACGGCGGATGCCTTTCCAGATCTCTTCCAGCGCCTGCGAGAAATCCAGTGCGTCCATGCGCTCTTCCACCTGTGGCGCAATCGCCACCAGCAGTTCCTTGATCTCTGCATCGTGCTCGCCAAAAGAGACCGGTGCCGGCAATACACCGCCGAAATATTTTTCCACCATGGAAACCGTACGCGACAACAGATTGCCCAGATCGTTTGCCAAATCGGAATTGACCCGTTTTAACAGTTTTTCTTTTGTGAAGTCGCCGTCTGAACCGAAGCGGAACTCCCGCAAAACGAAATAGCGCAAGACATCGACACCGTAGAGGTCGATAATCGGCTCGGCATACATAATATTTCCTTTGGATTTACTCATCTTGTCCTGATCAAACAAAATCCACCCGTGGGCAAATACCGACTTCGGCAACGGCAAATCCGCCGCCATAAGAATGGCCGGCCAGATAATCGTATGAAAACGTACAATCTCTTTTCCGACCAGGTGNAGATCGGCCGGCCAGTAGCGGGCAAACTGCGCTTCATCCTGCCCCATGCCGATACCGGTCAGATAGCAGGACAAGGCATCAATCCAGACATAGATTGTATGTTTGGGATCAAACGGAACTTTAATCCCCCATTTTAGCGTTTCGCGCGATACCGACAGATCTTCCAGCCCTTCTGCCAGGAAATTGTTGATCATTTCGTTTTTGCGCGCCGCCGGACGGATAAAGTCGGGATTGTCCTCATACAGCTGCAGCAGTTTGTCGCGGTATTTGCTCAAACGGAAAAAATAGGATTCTTCCTCGTGCTTATGGGTCGGCCGGCCGCAGTCCGGGCAGTTGCCTTCAACCAGCTGCGCATCCGTCCAGAAGGATTCACAGGGCGTACAGTAGTTTCCGCTGTAGGATGCCTTGTAGATTTCTCCCTTGTCATACAGTTTCTGAAAGATCTTCTGCACATTTTTCGCGTGGGCGTCGCTCGTAGAGCGCACAAACGCGTCGTAGCGGATATCCAGCTTCTTCCAGAGCGCTTTGGCGGAATCCACAATCGGGTCGATGTATTCCAGCGGTTCTTTCCCGGCTTTTTGCGCTGCTTCCAGCAGTTTTTGGCCGTGCTCATCGGTTCCCGTTGTAAAAAACGCATCGTAGCCCTGCAATTGTTTGTAACGTTTGACCGTATCCGCCACAATCGTCGTATACGTATGCCCTAAATGCAGATTGTCCGACGGATAGTAGATCGGCGTCGTAATATAATAGGGTTTCTTTTCCATGTTCTCTTCTCCTTATCATCCCAGATCATTCCATAAAAAAACTCCGTCCCGTAAGAGACGAAGTTATCGTGGTACCACTCTTTTTTAAAGCCAAAATCAGCTTACTCACCGGGCGCATGCGCCCTCCTTAACGCAGATTCACGTAATCAAATGCTCCAAGACCATTCTCCCCGCCCTGCTGCGGCACCCCTTTTCACCAAGCGGGGCTCTCTTTAGCCGGATAACGGTTCTCTTCTCTTCATCGCATCGGTATTTGCCTGTGTTTCCTTATGAGATAAGAATACCAAATCCCGCCTTTGATTTCAAGTAAGCGGAAAAACGGGATTCCTGCCCATAAAAAAAGCCCGCGCGGGGCTTTTATTTCTTCAGATTCTTGCCGATCTTTTTGGCGGCTTTGGCAGGAGAATCGGCTACCTGGCGGGCAATCTCTCCGATATCCTTTACAATTTCTCCGGCTTCCCGGGTTACATTGCCTGCGGTTTCCTTTACGGAATCCACCGCATTGCCGGCCCCTTTCTTCGCGTCCTTCGCAGCCTGATCGGCGCCTTTTTTTGCATCCTTCACCGTCTTGTCGGCCATTTTCTTTCCGTCATCCGCTAAGCTCTGGGCTTTGTCTACAATTTTGTCCTTCATATCTTTTAAATTATCTTTCATCGCTTACTCTCCTTTTTTGTAATAGGATGTCAGTCGGTCTTTGGATGTCACACCGACGATCCGATCCAGTTCCTTGCCGTCCTTATAGATAATCAGCGTCGGAATGCTCATGACCCGGTGTTCCTGGGCGAGCTGCTGTTCCTGGTCTACATTTACTTTGGCAATGAGTACGTCGTCCGGTGCTTCTTTCGCCAATTCGTCCATAATAGGCGACATCATCCGGCAGGGCGCACACCAGGTTGCCCAAAAGTCTACAATAGCAATGCCATTGTGGTTTTCTACATGATCTGCAAAGGTCTCATGATTAATGATAATCGGTTCCATGCCATTCCTCCCCTCGGTCCCTATATCTATACCCTAAAATCGTAAAAACTATTGCCGCCGCCAATTTCCGGATAAGAAAAAAGCCCCGTTCCCGAGGCTTTGTGTGTTATTCCGTTATGCATTAATCGTCATCATCATCGTCGTCCCAATCATCGTCGTCATCATCGTCATCGTCCCAGTCNTCNTCNTCCCAGTCNTCATCNTCCCAGTCGTCNTCNTCCCAGTCGTCATCGTCCCAGTCATCATCGTCCCAGTCGTCATCGTCCCAGTCGTCATCNTCCCAGTCGTCATCGTCCCAATCGTCATCATCGTCATAGCGACGCGGGGCTTCCGTTGCCGGTGCCGGGGGTTTGGGGGCTTCCGTGCGCGGGGCTTCGGTTACCGGTTTTTCCGTTTTCGGACGCTCGGTTACGGGTCTTTCCGTTCTTGCCCGTTTGTCATCGTCGCGATCATCATCAAAATCATCATCATCCAGATACTGCAGGAGTTCGCGCACAGAGCGGTTTCTGAGTGTCTGTTCATTGAGTGTGGGCTCTTTTCTTGTCACACGGCGGATCAGATCCAGTTTTCCGGTGCTCACACCCAGTTTGGTAGCGTCTGCTTCCAGCGCATCGTCGGTTTCACGCGGCGCCTGCAGGAACGTCACGCGCAGGTTTCTCTCTGTTGTTTCGTTTTGCATCACTTGCTGAATGCGATGCAGAGTGTTTTCATCCGATGTGCCTCTTGCCGTCAAAAGCACGGCATTGTCTTCCCGATTGTTCAGGAATCCCTGCAGAATCAGCCGGTCCACGATATCGCTGATGGCGTCTTCCATGGGTTTGCCTTCGCCTTTGTACCCGGCCAGCAGTTTTTCTCCGTCCTCGTTCATCGCTTCAATCCGCTTGACCCGGTTCAGGCGGTTGATCTCTATTTCCACCGCGGGGTTTAAGTCCAGCATGAAATGCGCCGATGTCTGTTGCAGATAGGTCCACCCTACTAAAAGCAAGATCAAAAGCAGCAGGGCTCCGATTGCGGTTCTTTTTACGGTTGTTGTCATAAAGGTATCCTCCTTTTATTTTTGCACTTTGTACTAAGGTAACGCCGCAACCCCGGAAAATATTGCATGAAAGAAAAAAACTTTTTGCCCCAAAGCAAAAACCCCGTTTCCGGGGCTTTTAGAAATCTGTTTTCTTCTGTTTTCACCTAATCATCATCGTCCGAGTCGTCGTCATCCCAGTCGTCATCGTCCCAGTCGTCATCGTCCCAGTCGTCATCGTCCCAATCGTCATCGTCCCAGTCGTCATCGTCCCAATCGTCGTCATCCCAGTCATCGTCATCCCAATCGTCGTCATCCCAATCGTCATCGTCCCAGTCGTCATCGTCCCAGTCGTCATCGTCCTCCCATTGGACGGGCGGTTCCGTGGCAGGGGGTTCGGTGACAGGGGGTTCCGTTTCGGGTTCCGGCCAGATGATTTCCATCGGCGGGGTCGGTTTGGGTTCCAAAGGTGTGGTGTCGCCGTCTACGCGGACCAGTGTATGAATGTCGATCGCTTCTTCATACAAAGCGGCAATCAATTCGTCGATCGGCATTTCCGCCAGCTGTTCCGGTTGCCGGATGGAACCGGCCTGCAGCGCTTTTTTCACAAGCTCCAACTTGCCGGGGCTGATATGGAACTGCACAGCATCCGCTTCGCCGGTATCTGTGGGGGTAAACGCCTGGCTCAAAACGATCTGTGTATCTTCTCGCAGCACGCGGACCGCGGTGTCGGTTTCTTCCTGCCGGCGGTTTTCTCCGGTATCTACGCTCAGTAGAGCCGCCTGTGCATCCGGCAAAGCCGCACGCAGGGCGCGTAAGGCCTCTTCTCGGTCCATCCCCTTCAGATCCAGTGTCTGAAGCAGGCGCTCGCCGTCCGCATTATAGGCACGCGCCTCTTTTACCTTGTGGAAACGGGTCAGCGTCAGCGCCACAGAGGGGTTGATATCCAAAAACAACGTTGTTACAGGCATCTGTGCCCACATCCAGCTGAGGCCGATCGCCATAACCAGCATGGCTGCGGCCAGCATCGGTTTAAAGCGCGTAAAGGGAATCACCTTCGCACGTTTCTTTTCCTGCGGTTCGTCCTGTTTGGTGTATGCGTCATGGGCGGACATCTTTACTACATCGGTGTTTTGCAGCTTCTCCAGAAGATCAATCGGGGTGTCCGTAATGGCACGCTGCAGTCGTTCTATGATCTCATGTTCTTTCACAGCGCACCTCCCTTCGTCAATTCGTTTCGGAGTTTTCCGAGCGCGCGGCGATATTTGGACAAAACGGTATTGAGCGGCAGATTCAGAGCCTCGGCAATTTCTTTGTGCTTATAACCCTGCACCGCATACAATAGTACGATTTCCCGCTCTTCCTCCGACAAGGTCTGCAAAACCGTCTCCAGCACCATACGGTCGGTCGCGTCGTGCACATAGGAAAAACGCGCATCGTCTTCCATGCCGTCTTCCACATCCTGAAAACGGCTCTGTGCCCGAAAGCGGTCCCGGGTCAGGTTTTTTGCAATGGTAAACACCCAGGCCATCGGCTTGCCGCGGGGCTCATACAAATGCGCCGCGGCGCGCACCTTCAGATACGTGTCCTGCATAATGTCCAGCGCATCGTGATGGTCTTTTGTCAAAGAGAGCGTGTAGGCATACAGCGCCCGTTCCGTCTCCTGATAAAAGCGCGCAAACGCATCGGGATCATCCTGCCCGATTCGACGGATCAAAGCCTCCGTATTCTCACTGTCTTCTTCCAATGCCAGAAGAAAAAGCATCTGCAGCATATTGCGCTCCTTTTCATCTACTTAACGTATGTACACCCCATATTATTGCATCCGGGGAAAAAAATATGGTTTAATAGAGTACATCCTGCCTTTGTAAACTATTATATACCAAGAAACCCTGCGTAGAGAAAGGAATTCCCTATGAAAATTCACGCCGTCTCCTTAGGCTGCGATAAAAACCGTGTCGACACAGAGATTGCCCTGGCCGGTGTTCTGGAAAAAGGACATACGCTGACCGATAATCCCAACGATGCGGATCTTCTTGTTGTTAATACCTGTTGTTTTATTGAAGATGCCACCAAAGAAAGTATCGATGCGATTTTGTCACTGGCTGCAGCAAAAAAAGATGACACCAAACTCTATGTTATGGGCTGTCTGGCCGAACGCTACCGGGCGGAGCTGCTCGAAGAGATACCCGAGATCGATACGCTTTTGGGCACAGCCGACTACAAGCGTCTGGCTGATTTACTTCCCGAAGAAGGAAAAGGCCCTTCCTTTCACGGTCGCTGGCTTTCGACCCCTCCGCATTATGCCTATCTGAAAATTGCCGAGGGCTGCGACAACCGGTGCACCTACTGTGTCATTCCCTCCATCCGGGGATCGTATGTCAGCGCGCCCATGGAAGAACTCCTGGCAGAGGCAAAAGACCTGGCCTCCCGCGGGGTAAAGGAGCTCATCGTAATCGCACAGGACACCACCCGCTACGGAGAAGACCTGTACGGCGAAAAAAAATTGCCCGAACTGCTCGAAAAGCTCTGCGCCGTTGATGGTCTGCAGTGGATCCGCCTGCTCTACGCCTATCCGGAATCCGTAACGGACGAACTCATCCGCGTCCTGGCCGAACAGGAAAAAATCGTCAAATACATCGATATGCCGATCCAGCATATTTCCGATTCGGTCCTGCGGCGCATGGGTCGAAAAACCGGCCGTGAAGAAATCGAAACCACCCTCAAAAAGCTGCGCGCCGCCCATCCGGACTTCTCGGTGCGCACCACCCTGATTACCGGCTTTCCCGGAGAAACGGAAGAAAACTACCGGGAGCTGCAGGACTTTGTGGCGGCCTACGCCTTTGAACGCCTGGGCGTATTCCCCTACTCCCGGGAAGAGGGAACCCCCGCCGCCCGTCTGCCGGATCAATTGCCGCGGGAAATAAAAGAGCGCCGTGCGGAAGGCATCATGGCGCTGCAAATGGATATTCATATGAGCCGAAACGACCGGCTGGTGGGAAAAACCATCCCCGTTATTGTGGAGCAAAAAACCNCCGANGGTTACGCGGGCAGAAGCTGGGCCGACGCCCCGGACGTGGACGGTACGGTATTTATACAAACCCGAAATAAACTGCTCCCGGGTACGATTCTTTCCGTGTCGGTAACCCGGGCGGAAGGCTACGATCTGGTAGGCGTATTGGCCTCCGAAGCGGAAG
>JGI24710J26742_10002180_pt1 | contig 17490 bp, 12 predicted proteins | sample BioPla2DNA2_FD_26742 | JGI IMG/M metagenome (IMG submission 26742) | reverse complement strand
TGGAAGCTTACAATCCTGAGTTGATTGACAAAGATCGGATATTGGTGATTACAAAAACGGATTTGCTTCCTGAAGAAGAGTTGAAGGAACTGAAAAGAAAAGTCCCAAAAGATGTAGATTCTATCTTTATTTCTGCCGCAACCCACTATAATTTAACGCCGTTAAAGGATAAAATTTGGCAAATTTTGAACAAAGAGTAGAATTGTCGAGTTTTTATTTGATTGATTTTGAGTAAGATAAAGAAAAAAGAGTAAAAAAATCCCCCCTTATATATTTTATTCAAAAAAAAATAGTACTTTTGCAGTCCGTTAACGAGTTACGTTTAATTAAGTAAATAATACTAAAGAAAGATGTCAAAGAAAGTTAAAGATGCACGTCAGCAAATTATTTTAGAGTGCACTGAGCAAAAGGAGAGTGGCGTACCCGGTATGTCAAGATATATTTCTACAAAAAATAAAAAAAATACACCTGAAAGATTGGAAATGAAAAAATATAATCCATATCTTAAAAAGGTAACTGTACATAGAGAGATTAAGTAATAAAAATTTTAAAACGATTATACAATGGCAAAGAAAGCAGTAGCAACATTAAGAAGAGCGGGTGGAACATCTTTCACACGCGTTGTAAAAATGGAACGTTCTCCTAAAACCGGAGCTTATACGTTCAAGGATGCAATTGTAGATTCAGCACACGTTAATGACTTTTTAGCTAAAAAGTAATATTTTGTTTTCATGGTTAAAGACTCCCCGGTATGAGCCCTCATATCGGGGCTGTTTTTTTTCATGAATGATATAGATTTTTTTATTATTTTAGCCGACCAAATTTAAACATAATATATGATAAAAAAACACACATTAAATTTTTATTATTTTTTGCTCTACTATTGAGCGGAACAACACTTTTTTCTCAAGTTCAATTCAACATGTTATCTGACTACGGTACTCCTATTATGGATATCAACTCTTCCGGACAAGGTATTTCGTTGAGCGGTTATTACGACTTTGCAACCAATGCTATTACAGCAGCTGAAACAGGAGTTATCAGAACTTCTTCCATGAATGATAATGGAGATGTTTTTGGTTTGATTGAAGATAGTAACGGAAATCCTATCGGAGCAGTTAGAAAAAATGGGATCTGGACACCCCTCTCCGGCACAGTTACATTGGGTGAAGAAGATGAACTGTATGATATTTCTGAAAATGGAAAATGGGTCGTTGGTCAATTGGGATGGACTATGGAATTAGGAGCTTGGGGTTTTATTTATAATACTGAAACTCAGGAGTTTAGAGTAATGAGTTCCCCATTATATCGTTATGGAGCTGCTTATGCTGTTAATAATCAAGGTATTGCTGTAGGTTGGGTAGAGGATATGCAAACCGATGCCAGAATGCCATCTATCTTTATGCCTGACGGATCCATCGTTATAATCGATCCCAGTGAAGGAGTTGCTGGTGCCATTAATAACGAGGGAAAAGTGGTTGGAAGTGCTGATGGAGAAGCTTTTATTTATGATATGAACACTACCGCAATCGAAACATTTGAAGCCCCTCAAGGAGCTGTTGAGTTTGCTTTTAGCTGTATCTCAGATAATGGTATCGTTATTGGTTTTGCTACTTATGGTATGTTTACCAGATTGCCCTTTATTTACAATCCTGAAACCGACACTGCACCTGTTTTGTTGAGTAGTTTCTTGACAGAGAATGATATTGATGCTACCGGATTAGACGGCGCTGCTTATAAAATTTCATCAGATGGAAACTATATTGGTGGATTCTCTAACGGTCCCGCATCAGGAGCTAATGGTTGGGCAGTAAAACTAGGAGAAAGTGAAGATCCGGAAGATCCTGAAGATGCTGTTGAAGAATATAACGCATTCGCCATCTCTTGCTATCCTAATCCTACGCAAGATATGATTACTTTCAATTCAGAAAAGGTGATTCAATCCGTAGAGATTTTTAATTTGTTGGGTCAAAAAGTGATTGCTCAGGAAGTAATCGATGGTTCAGTTCAAATTGATCAACTTCCTGCAGGCGTTTACATGGTAAAAGCGATAACCGAAACCGGTGAAATGGCAACCCTAAAAGTGGTGAAACAATAATATTGAAGGCGGAATGCGGAATGCGGAAGGCGGAATAAATTACGCAACCAATTGAAATTCAATTCCTTACTTCTTACTTCTTATTTTATATTTGGAAATAAAAATAAAAGGGGGGCAGGACATTTTCCCCTCTTTTGATATCTCATTTCCCCACTCTCCATACCAAACCTTTTTGAATATGAGTGATCAATTACGAATTACGAATTACGGTTTTTAATATTGTGCTATTTATTTAATGTATCTCATTGATATTCAAATCAATAGCCCCTACATTTATGTAGGGGTTGGGAATGCTCTCTAGCATACCGGGCTTTAGCCCAAATTTATTATAATGTCACCCCTTCGGGGTTATCTTGAAGGCAAAAGTCGAAATTCGAAATTCGAAATCTGTTTATTTGTATATATAAAACAATTCATTAATAATCAAATTAATACAAATTAATTCTACAATACCTTCTACCTTATGACACCGTAATTCGTAATTCGTAATTCGTAATTGACTCCGCCTTCCGCCCTCCGCCTTCATTCCGAAATCCGAAATCCGAAATCCGAAATCCGAAATTTTTCAAAGATGGGTGTTCTGGTGTTAAACCGATAATTGTTGTATTCCTCCGGTTTTAATTCTCCGCAATGTATCGGTTCGCTAATTCCAAAAACTCCTTGTCTACCTTGAAAATCTGAGCGATGGTCAATGCTTCATGTGGCACCTCTTTTTCATCACTTTCGATGAGACTGTAATCCATATATTGATGAATCGTTTCAGGTGTAATTTCAACTTCTGGGTCAATTCCTTGCAAACCGCGGACTCTGAGTCGGCGACATTCACCCTCAACACCGGAGTAGTGTGTTGTAATCAGAGCAAAATTGGGATGCTGCTTCATGATTTCAATAAATGCGGAAACCAAACCCCTTCCCTCAGTAGGATTGGTGGTTCTGGCGAGTTCATCAACCAAAATCAATGATTTTTTCCCCTTTTTTACCTCCTGTATAATATGGTCAATCCATAAAATTTCCGAAGCAAATGAGGAGAGACCGCCTTGTTCAGAGGATTCCTCTTCTTCTTGTCTGATAAAGATCTCCTCAACCGGTTCAATCCGTGCTTTTTGAGCCGGAATGAAGTAACCCAGTTGAAACATCCATTGTGCTAAAGCTATGCTGCGTAAAAAGATGGTCTTTCCGGACATGTTGGCTCCGGTAATCAAGGTAGGAGTAGTATCTAATTGGATCTCAATCGGTTGAAATTTTCCTCCGGTTTCTTCCAATCGCTCTTTCACTAGCGGATGGAACAAACCATCATACGCAATTCCGGATTCAGCGATTTCCGGTATACAACATCCCCACCCTTCTGCCAGTTTGATTTTCGCTAAAGTTAAATCCAGTTCCGCAATAGTTTCCAGGTTTTGTTCCAGAGATGCAACATATTGACGCAAAGTGATTGAGAGTTCCCGACGAACTTGATTTTCCAGATGTGAGATCTCTCCAAATAAGCGATCTTTTTCCTCTTTGTCCTGAGATTGGTCGTATGCTTTGCGCTTTTCCCTAAGTCTGGGATCATAAGCGGAGTAGATATAGAAGTAGGGTAAGCCACTATTTTCCGGATCCAGGTGATACACAACCGGTTGAACGTCACGGAGTTGAAAAGAGGGACAAGCTGCGATCTCGAGTTCATTTTTGAGCTGAACCATAGTTATCCCCCCCCTTTTTATTTCAAAAAAATCAAGATCATCCATAAACTCGCCCCTTTTAAGACGCGTTAAGGTGCCCAAAAAGTCATGAATGGAAGAAATTAAATGATTGATATTCGCAAGATTATCAATAGAGTGAACCCATTGTTGTGTTGTTTCAAGCAATTGGAACTGTGCCTCCAGTTTGGCTCGTTGCGTTACAAATGGAGTTTGCATCAATCTCTTCTTTCCCACTGCCGACAATACGGCTGTCTGTTCCATCACCAATCTCACCCCAAGGTGATCTCGTGCAATTTTTCTGATAGTCATAAGATGTTGAATATTAGCTATTTTGGTTTCCCAAGTAGTTTGAACATTTGTTGTTTATACGCTTCCACGCCTGGCTGATTGAATGGATTGATATCCATGAGGTAGCCACCCAAAGCGCAACTCATCTCAAAGAAGAAGATCATCTCACCCAGGTGTTGTTCGTTGATTTCAGGAATCTGAATCCTAATGTTGGGAACGCCACCTGATATGTGTGCCTGACGAGTTCCTTCTTCAGCAATTTGGTTGATTTCATGTATACTTCTGTATTGCAAGTAGTTCAATCCGTCTAAATTCTCCTCATCATAAGGAATAGTTACTTTAAATTGAGACTTTTCGACAGAGATTACGGTTTCAAACAGATGCCTTTCTCCTTCCTGAATATATTGTCCCAAAGAGTGTAAATCTGTAGAAAAGATGGCTCCCGTAGGGAATAAACCTTTGCCCTCTTTCCCGTCACTTTCACCGTAAAGCTGTTTGAACCACTCAATAAAGTAGAATAGTTCGGGTTCATAAGCCACAACCAATTCAATCTTTTTACCGTTTTTGTTATATAACAAATTGCGGTACAGAGCATATTGCATCGCAACATTGCTGTTAGGATCATCATTTTGAAACAGTTCCTCTTTCATTTTAGCGGCTCCTGCAATCAATTGCTCAATGTTAAATCCGGCAATGGCAATAGGTAATAGTCCAACGGCAGTTAGAACGGAATAACGTCCGCCTACATCGTCAGGAATCACAAAAGTTTGGTAGTTATTTTTGTTTGCCAATTGTTTGAGTGCACCACGGGAGGCGTCTGTAATGGCAACAATTCGTTTTTGAGACTCTTCCAAACCATATTTTTTCTCGCAATGCTCTTTCAAGATACGAAAAGCGAGAGCAGGTTCAGTGGTAGTTCCCGATTTGGAGATTACAATGAGAGAGTATGATTTATGATTTAGTAATTGGAGCAAATGGTGTAGATAATCCTCGCTGATATGATGTCCCGCATAGATAATCTTTGGTGTTTCCCCCTTTTCCATCAGGTTATAAAACGGATTTTGGAGTGCTTCAATGACAGCCCGTGCTCCTAAATAGGAGCCTCCAATACCAATCATAACTACAATTTCTGATTGAGCTGATAAACGGTCGGCACAGTTTTGAATCTCCTCAATCTTTTCCTGTGTCATCTGATCTGGAATATCCAGCCAACCGAGGAATTCATTCCCTTTTCCGGTTTTGTTGACAAGTTGATTAAACGCCTTTTTAGTTAAGGATTCCGCAACAGTTTCTGCTCCCGGATCGTTAAATACGCCTTCAAAGTGAATCTTGATACTCATGATATTTTTGTTTTAAAGTTAATATTCGTTTTTGTTTTTTAGTTATTTTTTTCATAGCCCCATGTAAAGCTCATTCCAAACTGATAGTTGATGAGTGTAGAATTGAGCGGTATGGGTCGGAAAGCAGAAAATAGACTGTTGGTGGCGCCATATATATGGAAGGGACCAAAACGCAATCCAACTCCTATTCCCAGATTGGCATAACTTTTTTCCATTATGGAATAAGAAACGATAACGTCGAGCATATCCCAAAAGGTTCCATTGTAAGCAGCTGTAAAAGTAGGTAAGAATCTTTGGTTGAAGATATACCCCTTGAATAGTGCAATGAAGCGATGGGAAGGAGCGACTTGAAAGGTTCCTTCAACTCCAATTTGTGAGGTTAAAGAGCTATAATAATGGGGGATCTTTTCAATAGTAACCAATTTTTTTAAACAGCTATCTATAAAAGTCATGTAGTGAGTTGATCCTAAAGAATCACCGGTAAAAAGCTGTTGAAGCATCTCCTGATCGAGTTCGTTGAATTCATACCCTTCCTCAGCATTGGTGTAATTATCCTCCGCAAATGGTTTTGTTTTAATTCGGATTGTCTCAGATCTCCATTTGATAAAACCGATATCGTTGACGAAAACTGAAAGTTGGACCTGATCATTAATCTGATATGATCCCCCAAGATCGATTCCTAATCCGGGATTCAGTTTTCCGCTGTTAAATAGATGGGATACGAATTCAGAGCGACTAAAATCTCTAAACACAAGCGTTCCATCGGTGTCCTCTTTTACTAAGGGGAAAGGTGTAGCGATATCCACTCTGCTGCGATAGCGGAGCAATAAAGAATTATTCTCATCGAGATCAGTATACAATTGGAGTCTGAAGTCAGGTACATTAATATCGAAAATCCCAGAAATTAATTTTGGTCTTACACCAACTGAGAACTGATCATTGACTTTATAATGAACTCCAAAAGCGGTTTCATGATACAGTGTTCCGTCCATTTTGAGGTCTATATCCGCAGGATTATCAGGTCCCATATAGCCCTTATTCCCTTTGATAATGAGTCCAAAAAGATCTTTTGAATAGTTTAATTGTCCATCCAATTTGAGTTTTTGACTGAAAGAAAAAAACCATTTATCAATACGAAAACCAAACCCTATGATCTCTTCACTGAAGGTTGATGCTAGCAGGTTGTTTTTTTCACTCATATAACTAAGAAAACGATCCGCATTGAGAATTGTGGGTTCTCCGAATTCATCCAAATCGAATAGTTTGTTATAACGAATGCTAGAATTGCTTACGGAAACACTCAAATTGCTAAGCAAGGGAAAAGAAACATACCCTCCATAGGGAGTGTAAAGAGAAGGATTGTATTGGCTGGCTAGAGGATTTAAGCTGCTAAAACGGATCATGTCAAAGTTTTGGGCTGACAGTGCCGTACTCCATAAACACAAGGTTAAAATCAAAATGGGTATGTGTGCTTTTATTTTCATGGCTACAGGTTTAACGGATTAGTGTGATATTTCCTTTTTTAAGAATCTCTTTTTTGTTATTGCAATACCCTTCCAAAAAGTAGTCGTATACACCGGGCATACAGGGTTCATTTTTATAAGTTCCATCCCATCCTTTATCTAATGAGTTGGTTTCAAAAATAAGTTCTCCCCATCGATCATATATCCTTAAAACGAACTCTTCCAGAATGTCACTTCGAACGAACAAGATGTCATTTTTACCATCATTATTGGGGGTAAATGCGTTAGGAACGTAAACGTAAGGTTCATCACAGATCCNTTCAGTTACAAAAACGGTAATGGTATCACTTTTTGTACAGCCAAAATGGTCGGTTACTTCAATGGTGTAGAGCGTTGTTACTTCAGGTGAGGCGGTAGTAGTTGGGGTATGAGGTGAAGATAATGATTCTGAGGGAGTCCATGAGTAGGTGTATTGATTGTCTGTGTAATTTGTTGATTCTAAAAAGGTTGATTCACCTAAGAAAATATCGGTATCATCGCACCAGGCTTCCAATGGAAAGGGGAAAGTTCCACTCTGTTTGGCTACCTCAACGGAAACGACAGCAGTACACCCATCGCTGTTGGTGATGGTTACATAAAAAGTGGTGAGTGTTGGAGGATTAACTACCGGGTTGGCACTGTTGCCTCCAGAAATAATATACTCCTCCGGTGCCCATTGGTAGGTGCAGTTGGGTGTAATGATTTCCAGCTGAAGTTCTACATTTTCATTGAAACAACTCACAAATTGTTCAGGATCAATATACTCAACTGTAGAAACGGTGAAGGGAACGGAAGCGATAACCTCACACGGTTCCATCACAACTTTGAGGTAGAGGACTCCTGATCCCCAGGAGGAACTAATTTGAAGTGTAGGGTCTGAAAAATCGTTGTTGAGGAAGGTGGTAAAGTTGGGGCTATTGGACCAATAATAGAGCAGATTACTATGTGTTGCGTTGATGGTTGGGGTAAAAAGCAAATCCTCTCCTTCGCATATTACAATTTGCGGGGGTAGATCAATGTCAATCTCAACCACTTCTACAGTCTGGTATATGGTGTCACTGCATGTTCCGTCAGAGATTAGTAGCTGGTAAGTCGTTGTATTGGTGGGTGAAGCATATGGATTGGATATGGAACTGTTGCTTAATCCGGTTGTGGGAGTCCAGGTATAGGTCACGGTACCCTCTGCAGCCGGTGGGAGTCCAATCTGAACAGGGTCACCGGCACAACTGAATAGATTGGGAAAATATTGGGAAGAGTTGCTTAGTACCAGTACGGATTTTGTAATTGTATCTGCCAGGTTGCAACTGCTTAAGTCTTGAACAATCAATGTAATCTGGTAAGTCCCGGGTTGAGAATAAGTGTGGTCCGGTTGGAATGAAGTGGAAGTTGTTCCATCTCCAAAATCCCAGAAAAAATTCGTATTGGGTCCTAAAGTCAGAGAGTTATTGGTAAATTGGATCGTTGCAGGAGCGCACACGGTATTGGGCATATCAAATTCGCTAATGACTGCCGGAATTTCGAAGTCAATCTTAAATACGGCCAGGTTGCAATTACTGCTATTGTTGGTTTGTGAGTATGCTCCCGGAGTGGTTGGGAAACTGCTTGAACCTCCGCATCCGGCACAAACTGCCTGATAGATACGTCCTTGCTTGTCAAAACGACTGGTTCCGCCATCCACATGTTCCGCCGGCATAAATTGTGAACTTCCAAAATAAGTACCGTATAGCAGTGCAGAAGCATCATCCGCGATACACATCAGGTAGTAGTCGTTATTGTCTGTTGTGGGTTGAATCGCATCCGAAGTAATCGGTAAACCGGAAGTGCCCCCGAAACCATTGATACGATTGCCTCCCCANCCGGAAATATAGATTCTGTTGCAGACATCCACCAACAGCGCAGTAGGGGAGATATCAGGACCGGCTAAATTATTGCCGAATTCCGTTGACCATACTATAGAATCCAGAGTAGGAGTGTACTTGCTTATAAATTGTCCCATCCCGAAGTGCCATGTTGCATTTTGATAGAAAGAATACATCGGAGCTGAAGTTTGTCCTACAATGTGAGGATAGAAATAGCGATCAGTTTTAACCAAATAAGACTGATCATAAACGTCACTTCCACAATAGGTAAACCCCAGTAAGTTTTCACCTTGAGCGTCAAAACGAGCTAAATAGCCATCTGTAACGCCACCACCATAAGTTGTTTGCACTCCCTGAGCTGTTCCCGCTAAGGTTGGACTGTTTGTACCCCCGGTAATGAAAACAGAGTTATTGGGTCCGAATGCAAGACTATAACCGGCAACAGAGTAATTACTTCCATCCCCCCCAAAATAATTACTCCAAATTAAAGAAGAAAGATTATGATTCAATTTACAGAGAATAGCAGCCTGGACACCGGAAAATGGCACACCTGTCGTGACGGGAAAATCGGCAGATAAAGTCGAAGAAGTGAGATACAGGTTACTTTGGTCATCCAGAATAATTTCACCCCTAACTTCATCAGCATAGTTTTTAACCAAGACGTCGGCTAAATTTAGACCGTCGTTACCGGTTCCCCCCAAATAGGTTGAAGCTAAAAGCTGAGTTCCACTTTGATTGAACTTAACAATCACAATATCAGTTCCTTGAGGGAAGTTTATAGCATTAGTGGTAGTACAATTGTTTCCTCCATTAAATACCGATTGGTAGGCTTGTGAAGTAATTGGAAAATTGGAAGAGCCGGTTGTTCCAAAAAGGTACAACTCCTTGTTGTGATTAGCGACCAGACTGTGTGGCATTTCCGACATGGCACCCCCTAAATAGGTGGAAAAAAGCAATTGCGTTCCGGTAGGGTTAAATTTACTGATGGCAATATCCCAATATCCGGCATAAAAATTTTGATAAGCCCCCAGACTGAGCGGATATCCGGTATTGTTGGCAATGCCCGCTCCATACATGTTGCCGTCTAAATCATAGGTGGCCGTAAATCCCCAATTGTCTGCAGTTGAACCTGTATAGGTGGAAAAAATCAAAGTGGGGTCTATAATCAACTTTTGGGCCGGATCATAATCTCCCAGTTCAAAAGTAACACTATTCCTTTGAAGGTTAAAACGACAGGAGATCTCTTTTTTATTTCCTTGATTGTCAATCTGATAAGCATAGGGTTGCATCTCCCGAACCTCTCCAACACTGGTTTTGATAAAGAGCATTCCCCCTTTAATGGAAAGCTTCACATCTCCTTCATAAACCATTTTTATTTGTCCCGGGTCTGCATAAGGTGCAATTTCAAACTCATACTTCAGAAGATACTCCTGCTCAAAATAGCGAAGGTTAATTCCCCGATACAGCTCTTGATATTCAATCGCTTGATACAATGGAACTTCTGATTTCCAGCGTGTAGGATCATTCCCGAGGTAATAATTATGATAATAACTTTTTTTATGATATTTATTAATTTGGGGGGACGGTAGTGCATCGCGAAAGGAGAGCCTGTAAGCGTGTGCATTCAGTGTTGGGCTTACAGGTTTACGTGTGAATTTGGAGTTTCGTATCTCTTCCAATCCCTTGGGGTCGATAAGAACATGAGTCACTCCATGGCGTTCAAAAAAGAGTGTGCTATTCTGGTAGGCCAATTTGAAAAGGACTTCATCTTCCCACTGACCTATATTTTCAATAAAACTGATGTTTTTTTCAAGAACACTATCCAAATCGTGGGCAGAAGCTGCTTCAATGAGGCAGAATGCCAAAACCCAGAAAAAGAGTTTTCTTAAAAAAAGCATATCTTTATCATTTGTTAATAATTAATTTCCCTCCCGCTTTTCCTGTTGATGTTGTTAAAGTTAAGAAGTAGATTCCATTAGCCAAATGAGAAACAGAAATGGTTTCACTGTACTCTCCGCCGGCATGGTTAATTTCTTGTAAATGAACAATTTTGCCGCTCAAATCAATAATTTTACACTCCATAGTTTCATGTTTGTCGCTTTCAAACTGTAAGGTAAAATAGTCTGATGCCGGATTGGGATAATAGCCAAAGTCGTTCAATTCCGATTCTTCATTGACTCCCACTATAGCATAATATTCCAGATCAAATCCATCTTTTTGATCAAAGTTATCCGATACAAAGGTCACTTTCATACGTGGGAATGGAGCATTCATTATGCCGGATGGCATATTATAAATGTCAAATCTTTTCCAAAAAATGGGAGTGGTTGTAGTCATATCATAAATGTCCACAAAATCACCTAATCCCAAATCAAAACGGGTAAAAGCAAAAGCATAACTGGTAACAAAAGTAGGCTTGATATTCCAGTTACATATATGGGAAGGTTTGTAGTTTTCACCTGCCGGACTTTCATCGGAGAGAATGGCATGAACCTGTTGGGTTAAATTGGTGTTAAAAGCACAATCACCTCCTTGGGGATTACTGGTATAGCTCATCAAAAATCCTTGATAATTATGCTGATCTTTATTTGGATCGGTAGTTGTAAACTGAATCAGAACGCTATCCGCATTGATTGTAAATGAGCCGGTAGGGAGTGTAGTTCCGGTAAAAGTGTGAGCTACTCCATCACTTTCTGAAGGACCGTTATAGATGGTTAGAAAATCAACATTGGGATACAAACTAAGACGGTCAAATGTAAAAGTATAACTGGTTGCAGTGGGTACAGCTACCATCCATCCACAATCCGGATTGGTTTGATAAGGTTTGTTGGTAGAGCCATCGGTAACATAGCCTGTAGAGGCGGTTAATCGGGTAGTGGCACTGCAGTAAAGCGGGTAATCTGATGCAGGGTACAATTTACGAATCACTGATACATTTTGATTGAAGGTGATCTGGTCTTGAATAAAGTACCCATCACCGGAACCGCCCCAACCCCAGTTGAAGTGAAAATAATCATCATCACGGTAACCGTCACTAAGGAAGGCATGACCTCCACCCATGGAGTAGCCACTATAAACCAAAGGATGTAAAGAGTCTAGTTCTTTTTTTAGCAATACGACATAGTCCGGAGGATTACTGGCGAATTCTATCGGAGAGGTAACACGAAAGTCAGTGCTGTATTTAAAATGCTCTACTAACCTTTCTGCTGCTAATTGAGTGTAAGCACCTGAACCATCAGGACTATATCCCATTTCACAGGAAACTCCAACGTGATAAACCAGTTTTGCAATTTCATTGGTGTATTCCATTGCCCGATTGGTCATGGCATTCCAATGGTAAGTATGTTGATCAAAATAGACTGTTTGTCTTGGATAAGGCGATGGAACNTAGGAGGTTCCACTAACTCCTGTTTCAGGATGACGATAGTAATTCATCAACTGTGCCATAGCCAATGCAACACATCCATTGGGAACTCGATAATCGTAATAGGACCCGGCGGCAAGATCCCAGGGACAATACGTGTTGTAATATTTGTTTTGATCCCAACGGGTGGTGATAAGTGGTCCAACAACCACATCACTGGTTGAATAGGGAGTAAAAGGGGATGCCGTGTAATGATCCCAGGCACGTTGATTTTTAGGAGGAATGGGGGTTCCCGCCTTGGTATGTTGTACGATTTGATCAACATAACCATTTAACCAGGCCTCCAATGCAGGATTGGTTTGGTATGGGTATTCGAAAGAGAATGCTAAAATGGGGTGCGCAATAGGTGAAGCAGAAACCAAAACAAATCCTTGACCGGCAATGTTGAAAAGGTACATCACCTCTTCATTTTGATTGTAAAAAGTTTCGATCAATTCAATTTTATCAATACTGCAGTTTAAGATTTCACCCTTTTCTATTACGAAATTGTATGCCACATTTTTTGCAATATTCTGTGGGACTGATGAATAGGCTATCAGTGTAGAGCTAAGAAATAAAAATAAAATTAAAGTAAATTTTTTCATGTGAAATTTTCTTACATTTTCTTACATTAAAGAATAGTTATTAACCTGCAAAGATAGCAATAAATAGTAATAAATATCAAGAAAATTTTTATTTTTGCCAAAAAAATCCAGGATGTTAATTCAATATTCGAAAATATTAGAAAATTGTGTCAATGAAGTAGCAAAACTGCCCGGTATCGGAAAAAGATCGGCACTACGTATAGTGTTGGATTTAGTAAAAAAAGATGCGGGAGAATTGACATTATTGACAGATGCTATTCAAAAGTTACATGAAGAGTTAAAGATATGCTCAGTATGTTATAACCTTTCAGACGAAGCGATTTGCTCTATTTGTGCCGATCCTAAACGGGATCAAACAACCATTTGTGTTGTTCAGGATATCAGGGATGTGATAGCGATTGAAAATACTCAACAATACAGAGGTGTCTATCATGTTTTGGGCGGGGTCATCTCTCCCATGGATGGTATAGGTCCTCAACAAATCAGAGTGCAGGAACTAGTCAACAGAGTGTCAGAATCTAAACCGGTAGAAGTTCTTTTGGCTCTCCCGGCTACCCCGGAAGGAGATACTACCAATTATTATATATATAAATCAATAAAAGATTGGGTTTCTAAAATTACGACATTGGCACGGGGAGTTGGTATCAATGAAGAACTGGAATATACGGATCCGGTTACATTGAGTCGTTCATTGCTGACCCGTACCGACATTGAGCAGACCTTTATTAAATAGTTGCTTTTTTACTCCTTTTATAACATTTTAGAAAAAAAATCTAAATTTCTACTACATTGTCGAATGTAGCCATCAGTTTTTCTTACTATTAATTGGTAAATTTATCAGAATTGTTAAAAAAAAAGATAAATATTTAAGAATTCATAACATTTTTTTATAATTTTGCCGATTGTTTTGGCATCTTTTCTTATCTTGCAAGAATATTTTATTAAAAAATGATAATTTACATATTTAACTAAATTCAAAATTATGAAAAAACGATTGATTTTTTCTTAATGGTCGTACTCTGTTTTGGCTTTTTAAATGCTCAAACGGTTCAAACGACCAATGGGACGCTCACTCAGGGCTACATTCCAATGTATGTTTTATATGAGTATTCTTATACTCAGCATATTGTGTTAAAGTCTGAGTTAGAGAATGGTGGTTGGAATAACACCTTTGATTCCATTACAAAGTTGCGTTGGCATTGGGATGGAGTCGGCAACTTTAACACTGCAAATATTTGGGAGATCTATTTGGGAAACAGTTCCAAAACAGCTTTTTCGAGTACAACCGACTGGGTTGCTTTAGCTGATTTGACAGAAGTTTTCAATGGTGAAGTTACTTTCCCAACCAGTTCCGGATGGATTGAGATTGAATTAGATCAACCCTTTGCCTACGATGGAGTGAGTAACTTAGTTATTGCTGTCAATGAAGCGGTTCCCGGATGGGGAAGCCCTTCTCCTAAGTTTACATCCACCAATGTGGGAGCTAGTAGAGGATTGTACAAATTCCAGGATAATACACCCCTTTATCCGGCTACACCTCCTGTAGGAGTGGTAACAGCTGTTCTACCTAATCTTCAGGTGTATTTTCAAGAAAGTTGTCCTTCACCCAATAATATTCACTTGGTTTCCGTCACTTCTGCAAGTGCTACTATTGCGTGGGACTTAGGTGATGAAGAAACAAGTTGGAATTTAGAATATCGTATGGTTGGAGATGAAAACTGGACTTTGGTTTCAGGCTTGGTGGATATGACATATGAAATTGCAAATCTAACTCCCAATACACAGTATCAAGTTCGTCTTCAGTCAGATTGTATAACTGAGTAAAGTAATTTTACAGCTCCTATTTCTTTCTACACCTCTCTGATTCCTATTCAATTACCTTATTTTAATAACTTTGAAGATCCTTCAACACATGCTGACTTTCAGTTACTCAACGGTACTCAAACCAATCAATGGGTAATCTCCAATGATAATGATGTAAACAATACTGAGTATGGCTCGTATGCTATGTATATTTCGAATGATCCTATCACAGAAACATGGGCATACAGTGCCGGTGCTACTACTTCTCCTTCCCGTGTATATGCATTTTGTGATGTTGAGGTTCCGGATGATGCTGCTGAGCTAAAGCTCACTTTTGATTGGATTGCAAATGGTGCTAGTGCTACCAATGACTTTTTACGCGTTTATTGGATGCCCGTGAATGTTGAAGTGGTTCCCGGTCAGAATCCTCCTACTGTTGGTGGTGTAAACTATGACTGGGAAGCTCAAATAGGAAACCATACCAATGGGATAGGTGAGCATTGGTTGAGTCAGGAAACAACATGGCAGAATGCATCTTATACCTTAGCGGCAGCTGATTATTCAGGTCAAACTATGAGACTCTATTTTGCGTGGACTAATGATGGTTCTACTCAAAATCAACCTCCTGCAGCTATTGATAATATCGCAATTTTCAGTGATGGTCTTGAAGAGTGTATAACTCCAACCAACTTGCAGGTGGTTAACGTAACTGATAATTCTGCAGAAGCTACCTGGACAGCCGGCGGATCAGAAACTTCATGGCAAGTGGAATACAAACTGGTATCTGCTACCAACTGGACAACCGCTACAGCTACTACAACTTCATACACAATGATCGGATTACAAAGTAGTTCAGATTATCATGTGAGAGTGAAAGCAATTTGTACTTCTGGAGAGAGTGAGTTTACCACACCAGTTACATTTACAACCGATGGTGGTACTACTACCTATACTATCACTGCAACAGCAGGACCAAATGGAACCATTACTCCTTCCGGTGCCGTTACGGTTAATGAAGGTGGATCTCAAACCTTTACCTTTACTCCGGCTGATGGTTATCAAATCCATGCTGTGATGGTGGATAATGTAGCAGTAACACCTGTTCCTGCCTCTTATACGTTTGAGAATGTTCAAGCAAATCATACTATTCATGTTGATTTCACTATAGGTATTACTGAAAATGAGTTATCACAATATGTTACTCTTTATCCTAATCCAACCCAATCATTCATCGATTTGAAGTTAGATAGAAATTATTTAGGAGCAACAGAATGTCACATTTATGATATGTATGGTAAATTAATGCGTACTATGCCTATTGAAGAATCAATTACAACTATTGATGTGAGCGATTTTGCAGCAGGTGTATACTTTGTACGCTTAACCACAGAACAAGGTCAGGTATCTAAACGATTTGTAAAGCAATAAAATTTAAAATTGACAAATCATAATGTAAAGGGCTGTTTCATCACGAGACGGCCCTTTTTTTGAAGGCGGATTTCGGATTTCGGATTTCGGAATTTCTGGAGACGTAAAGCATTGCGTCTTTACAATAATGTCTTACTTCTTCTTTCTTCTTTCTTATTTGGAAATAAAAATAAAAGGGGGGCAGGACATATTTTACTTTTTTGCTATTTTTTCACCCCACTCTGGAAAATTCTGCTTTTTGGATAAATTGTGTATTGAAAACGTTGATTATCAGAGAAATGAAAATACGATGCACATGGTCTCATGGAGACGCAATGCATTGCGATACTCCCTAATTCTACCTTCTACCTTCAAATTTCTACCTTGAATAATGTCACCCCTTCGGGGTTATTTAAAAGTCGAAAGTCGGAATATTTTGAAGAGAGAATGTAACTACCAGATAATCAATCAAATAATTCTAATTTCTAATTTCTAATTTCTAAATTCTAAATTTAAGATTCCGCCTTCCGCCTTAATTCTACCTTCTACCTTCTACCTTTTTTTAAATACTTCCGCCTTTTTTTTATTCCGAAATCCGAAATCAAAATGCCCCCTTTTTTATTTTTTCATAAAAAAAAAGAAAACTGATAAACAGCGAATTGTGTAAGGCTTTTAGGATTAGATAAAAATATTTCACTTTTTTATTTAAATAATTGGACTTTTAATCAAAAAAGTAGTATATTTGCACTTTGAATTTCTTTGTAATTATGCTAAGATATATTTTATATTTGCTCCATAGAAAATCACAATAAAAAAGAGAACTTATATATTCATTAAAAAGACGAGTTATGAAAAGATCTTACTTTTTTTGATGTCAGTTTTGATGTCATTTCAACTTTTTGCACAAGTTGAAGTTCAGATTGGAAATGGAACATCTATGGATTATGATCCCCTACCAGGCTGGTACGGCTGGAACAGAAGTGCNATGCTGTACAAGGCAGATGAAATTAATGCTAATGGATTAATTTCAGCCATTGCTTTTGAGATTGGATCTGCATCTNCCGGAACCAATACAAAACTTAAAATTTATTTGGTAGAAACTTCAGATTNTANTTTACCTGCACTGGGCGGAACCACTTGGAATACACTAAAAACAGGGTCCACCCAAGTGTATGAAAATAATGCTTTTGCACCCTCTCCCATAGGTTGGAAAAATATAACGTTAGATTTGCCCTTTGCTTACTCAGGGGTTAACAATTTGTTGGTGTTGGTTGAAGGAGAAGGTTGTACTACTACCGGGGGTTGTTCTAGTAAATGCTATTATCACACTTCCCCTGCTACACACTGGTATAGTCGTAGTGATAGTTCAGCTCCTAATGATGATGCTCCTTCTACAAGTACAACCGGACGTGAAAGTCAAAGACCTAATATCAAGATTACGATAACTCCTTCTGAGGGGTTCTGTTATCCTCCTTCAGCTTTAACTGTAGCTAATATTAC
>JGI24710J26742_10002175_pt1 | contig 17507 bp, 12 predicted proteins | sample BioPla2DNA2_FD_26742 | JGI IMG/M metagenome (IMG submission 26742) | reverse complement strand
AATGATTTTCTTGCCTGAATATTAAATGCTGAAATGGCATTTTAAAAAACTCTCTTGTGAGAGTATTGGCAGGAGATGGGTTCATGCTTTTACCGTGCCATTGTGTTTTTGTACTATTGATTATTTAGTGTTTTAATTATAAAATAGTTAAGAAGGTAAGCAGGTTTAAAGGATATATTATCAGATATATTACTATATGTATTATTAAAAGATGTATTTATTTTTGGAAATTTATTCCTAATATTTTAAACAGATTCTTAAAAATCGTCATATTGCGTATTGTTTTAGTGCAATTCCCTAAATTCGTTGGAGAAATTCCTTAAAAGAGGCCTAAAGAATTTAATAAAAAACGAACTATTATACACGGAGTATTATTTTTTTATAATACATAAATTTTAAAGAAGGGGAGATGAGGATGAGAAAATCCGTATCAGGTGTCCTTATTGTCATAATGCTATTGACTATATTGGCACCCACTAATTGGTTTTCTGCCATTGCGGGGACAGAACAGATTCTCTTTATAAATGAGGTCATGTCTTCCAATGAATCTACTATTCGGGACGGTGATGTGGATGATTCCAAGTTTGGAAGCCAAGGAGGGGCATATTCCGACTGGATTGAAATCTACAATGCCAGTGCACAGGATGTAGATCTAACGGGCTATACTATTGCTGATTCTTCGGCTGTATGGACGTTCCCGGAAGGTGTTGTTCCTGCAGGGGGGCACCTATTGGTTTGGGCTTCTGACAAGGACAAAGTAGCAGCAGACGGACAGCTGCACACCAATTTCAAACTGAGTGCATCCGGTGAACCTTTGATATTGAAGAGTCCCGATGGTACTGTTGTTGATTCAATAACGATTATAGGCCTTGCCGATGACCAGAGCTATGGGCGGGAAAATGATGGTTCATCCAAGTTTGTTGCTTTTACCAGAGCTACTCCCGGTGCAGCAAATATTCCGGAAATTTCAACAGAGCAGGTACTATTTATTAATGAGGCTATGGCATCCAATGAATCTACCATAAGGGACGGCGACTTTGATGACCCCGAGTTTGGAAGCCAGGGAGGGGCATACTCCGATTGGATTGAAATTTATAATGCCGGTGAAAAGGATGTTAACCTAGCGGGCTATGTCATATCTGACTCTTCAGCTGAGTGGATTTTTCCGGAAGTTACAATATCAGCGAGAGGATATCTTTTGGTTTGGGCTTCAGACAAGGACAAAGTAGCAGCAGATGGGCAACTGCATACAAACTTCAAATTAAGTAAATCCGGGGAAGCATTGACATTAAAGAGCCCGGATGGATCGGTTATTGATATGCTGACAATAATAAGCCTTTCGGATGATGAGTCCTATGGAAGAAAAAGTGATGGTTCATCGGAATTGTCATTGTTAAAACCAACTCCCGGAAGTGCAAATATTTTTGATTCGAGCATGGTGCCTGTGTTAGAGCCGATATTTTCCCATGAAGGCGGGTTTTATACCAACGAATTTAATTTGCAAATTGCTATGCAAGAATCGAAAGTGAAAATTTACTATACTACAGATTGTTCCGACCCTGTTCCTGGAGAGCATGGAACCTATGAATACAGCGAGGGCATTAGAATAAGAAGCAGAAAAGGTGATCCTAATGTGCTTTCAATGGTTAGGGATATATCCAACGATCAATGGAACCGATGGAAGGCACCAAAGGGCGAGATATTTAAATGTACTACCATTAAAGCTGTTGCTGTAAGAGAAGACGGTGCACGGAGTAAGGTAGTTACTCATTCCTATTTTGTAGACCCGAATATGAATACAAGATACACCTTGCCGGTGGTTTCTCTTGTAACCGAATATGATAACTTGTTTGATCCGACTACGGGACTTTATGTAAATGAAAATTATGAAAAGAGAGGATCTGACTGGGAAAGACCTGTGCACATAGAAGTATTTGATACCGATGGAAGTACGTGGTTCTCGCAATCTGCAGGTATGCGGATACATGGAGGATGGACAAGAAAGTATCCTCAGAAGTCCTTCCGTTTATATGCGGATCATGGTTTGGATGAAACCGATAAATTCAAATACGAAATATTCCCCGGTCTTAGAGGAACGGGAACCGGCAAAAAAATAAAAAGCTTTGAACGCCTTATATTAAGAAATGCAGGAAATGACTGGACAAGTGCCTTGTTCAGGGATGAAATGATGCAGAGTTTAGTGTCTCATCTAAAACTGGATACTCAGTCCTACAGACCTTGCATAGTATTTTTAAACGGCGAGTACTGGGGGATATACCATATACGTGAACGGTTCGACGATAAATATCTAGAAGAGCATTACAACCTAGATGACGACAGGGTTGCAATTCTTGATGTGTTTGAAAAACCCAGTGTTCAGGAAGGAGACCCGGAGGATGTTTTAGCGTATACGGAAGATGTTATAAACTATTTGAAATCACATTCCATTAAAGATAAGAGTACCTATGATTATATAAAAACCAAAATAGATGTTGAAAACTACATTGATTATTATGTCTCTGAGATATTCTTTGGAAATACCGACTGGCCAGGAAATAATATGAGTATATGGAAGTATAAAACCGAAAGCGGTGAGTATGATCCTGATGCACCTTATGGGTTGGACGGAAGATGGAGATGGTTCTTAAAGGACACTGATTTTGGCTTTGGCTTATATGGAAAACCCGTGTCCCATAACACACTGGCTTATGCCGCTGGTGATATACAAGAAGGTACTGCAAATGCACCCTGGGCGGTATTCCTGTTTAAGACCCTGCTGCAGAATACTGAGTTTAGAAACGAGTTCATAAATCGTTTTGCAGATCAGTTGAACACCTCTTTTGTTCCGTCAAGGGTAAATGAGATTATAGATGGCGTTATCTCGACCCTTGAACCGGAAATGCAGGAACATACTGATCGCTGGCCCTTTATCAAGCTGACTAAAACCAGTTACATGGATAAAACATGGAGTCAGGATATTCAGGAAATAAAAAACTATGCCGATAGGCGTCCGGGGTACGTAAGACAGCACATAATAAGTAAGTTCGGAGCTAACGGTGTGACGGGAACATCTTTTGTTACCTTGAATACCGACACAGCCATGGGACATATTAAGATTAATTCCATAGATATACAGTCGGGCACTCCGGCAGTTACAAACCCTGATTCATGGACCGGCATGTATTTTAGAGGGGTTCCCATAACTGTGAAGGCGATACCCGAAGAGGGCTACGTGTTTGACCATTGGGAGGGAATAACCGGGGTTGATCAATCATCGGATACCGTAACCTTTACACTTTCTAGGGATATTAATGTAACGGCTGTTTTCAAGCCCATGTTAGAGCCTTCAACTTTATATGGTGATGTTAATGAAGATGGGGAAGTAAATTCTACGGATTTAACCTTACTTAAAAGATATATACTCAAAACCTTATCTTCGGGTGTGTATTTTGATATAAAAGCAGCAGATGTTGATGCCGATGGCAGTGTTAATTCAACTGATATTACGTATTTGAAAAGATATTTGCTAAGAAAGATTGATAAGCTTCCTGCACAGAAGTAGTCCTTATTTTCGACTTGAATTTTGGCATTATTGAATGTGACGGGGTGGGAAAGGAGATGAAGAAATGGCTATAGAGGTTTTTAATAGATATGAAGGAAAGTATTTACTCGACGATACCGCCTTTGAGAAGGTTCAAAACATACTTTATGATTATATGGAATTAGATGAGTATAACAAAAAAACTAACTCTTTTTATACGATTAGCAATATATATTACGATACCTTTGATAATCAACTTATAAGACATTCACTATCAAAGCCAAAATATAAAGAAAAATTAAGGATGCGTGCTTATGGTGTTCCTTCATTGGAGGATAAGGTTTATTTGGAAATAAAGAAAAAGGTAAATAGACTTGTAAATAAAAGACGAACCAAACTTATCTTAACAGAAGCTTACAAATTTGCCGAAACCGGGAAAAAGCCTGAATACAAGGCTTATATGAATAAGCAGGTGCTAAATGAGATTGAGTATTTATTAAAGAAACATATTCTTATGCCCAAGCTCTATCTGGCTTATGACCGAAAAGCATACTTTGGTATTAATAACAGGGATTTAAGAATTACTTTTGATACTAATATCAGAAGCAGAAGAACAGATTTGCGGCTTGAATTAGGGGATTATGGTGAAAGATTACTCGATGATGGCATCTGGCTTATGGAGGTTAAGGCCGAAAAAAGTATACCCCTGTGGCTTTCTAAGATGCTAAGCGAGCATAAGATTTTTAGAACGAGTTTTTCAAAATACGGGACTGAATACAAGAAAACAATAATGAGAAAGAAAATGGAAGGAGCGGAAGAAGATTGTTGGATGCAATATTTAATACCACAGCTAGCACAACACTATCCTTTAAAAGTGCGATGCTAACAATTGTTGTATCCTTTGCATTAGGATTGCTTATCAGTTATGTTTACATAAAAACCCACGCAAGAGGGAGTTATTCCCAGAACTTTACTCTTACTTTGATTATGATACCATGTATTATCGGCGTTATGATTCTATTAATAGGAAGCGATGTTGCAAGGGCTTTCAGTTTGGCAGGAGCTTTTTCTATTATTCGGTTCCGAAGTGCACCGGGGGATCCTAAAGATATCAGCTACGTATTTTTTGCAATGGCAGCCGGCCTTGCGTGCGGTGTAGGATTGCATGCATATGCTGTACTCTTCACGGCATTTCTCTGTGCGTTTATGATTGTCTTGAGTAAAATTAATTTTGGTGCAAGGAAATCATCTTATAAACTGCTAAAAGTCGTAGTTCCGGAAAATTTGGACTACGAGAGAGAACTTGAAGATGTTTTTAATAAATATACATTGAGCCATGAACTTAAGAAGGTTAAAACTACTGATCTTGGGACTTTGTATGAGCTTGTGTATATAGTTAATTTATACTATGGAACAAATGAAAAGGAATTCATAGATGCTCTTCGTTGTCGAAATGGAAATCTTAATATAGTACTGGGAATGACAGTGAATTCAGAGTATAATTAATAGTAGGTGGATTTAGTGCCCCTCAGGTTTTGAAAGTTGTATATCCAAAAAGCCAGTCAAAACAAAAGGGGCACGAGGCTTTCTGCCTGCAGTTAATACCATAGTATAAGGAGAGATAAAAATGTTTTGTGATAACAAGATTCTGATAGCAAAAGGAAACACACCGGTTTATCTTTTACCTGAAATGGCAAACCGCCATGGATTAATTGCTGGAGCAACCGGTACTGGAAAAACCGTTACCTTGAAGGTGTTGGCAGAGTCCTTTAGCGATAGTGGTGTTCCGGTTTTTCTTGCCGATATAAAAGGAGATCTTGCAGGTCTTGCAGTAGAAGGATCTGATAATCCAAAAATTCAGGAAAGAGTTAACATGCTTGGTATTGAAGGCTTTGAATACAAATCCTATCCCGTTCGCTTTTGGGATATATTCGGTGAAGGAGGACATCCTGTCCGCACCACAGTTTCTGAAATGGGTTCAATATTGCTTTCGAGATTGTTAGAACTCAATGAAACCCAGACGGGAATTATGAATATTGTTTTTCGGATAGCGGATGACAAAGGACTGTTGCTCATCGATTTGAAGGATTTACGTGCAATGATTCAATATGTAGGAGAGAATGCCAGGGATTTTACCATTAAGTATGGCAGCATTTCTACTCAAAGTGTGGGTGCTATTCTGCGGAAGTTGATTGCTTTGGAGGATCAAGGGGGCGATTACTTTTTTGGTGAACCCGATTTAAACATTTTCGATTTTATTCAGGTGTCGCCTGAGGGACGTGGTTATATTAATATTCTACATAGTGTGAAGCTGTTTCAAAACCCGATACTTTATACCACCTTCCTTTTGTGGATGCTGTCAGAACTATTTGAAAGCCTTCCTGAATTAGACGATGTAAAAAAACCTAAAATAGTTTTCTTCTTTGATGAAGCACATCTGCTTTTTAAGGATGCTCCGAAGATATTAATACAAAAAATAGAGCAGGTAGTCAGGTTGATCCGTTCTAAAGGGGTCGGAGTGTATTTTGTTACCCAGAACCCTTGTGATTTGCCGGATGAAGTACTTGGACAGCTGGGAAACCGTGTCCAGCATGCACTTCGTGCTTTTACTCCAAAGCATCAGAAGTTGGTTAAGGCTGCAGCACAGACTTTTCGTGCAAATCCTGAGTACGATATTGATACGGTTATTACTGAACTTGCTACCGGAGAAGCACTGGTATCATGCCTTGATCAGCATGGAAGTCCCGGTATAGTGGAACGGGCATTTATTTTGCCGCCTCAAAGTCAGTTGGGTACTATTGATGATGAAACCCGGAAGGATATCATTTTATCTTCACTTATATATGGAAAGTACGATAAAGCGGTGGATAACGAGTCTGCCTATGAAGTGTTGCAGGCAAAAAGAAAACAAGAGGAAAGAGAGGAAAGGGAGGAAGAGAGGAAAAGTGCAAAGCGGCAAAGCAGTGTGAAGACCTCTCGAAAACGGACCTCCAACCAAAAGTCTTTTTTTGAAAAGGCGTTTAGTTCTGCTGCAACATCAATGGGAAGAGAGCTGGGAAGAAGCTTGATACGTGGAATTCTTGGATCTCTTAAAAAGTAAAAGATGGAGTAAAAATTAACTTACAATTAAGTTTGTTTTATGATAAAATTGTACGTGTCGTGTGACAGTGTCGGTTGCCGAAAGCAGATACTGTCGCATAAACTATACAAATTTAATTATTGGATGGTGTTTGTTATATGAATAACGGGGGAAAGTATAAGCTTGTAGTAGCTATGCTTATACTGTTTTGTATTGGTTTTATTACAAGTTATGATGTGGGGGCAGTGACTGAGCAGACTTATATAACTGTAAAAGTAAATGACAAATGCATAAAAATGGACAATTGGCCTTATTTGAGAGGTGACAGAACGTTCGTTTCTGTACGCTTTATTGCTGAAGCGTTAGGAGCCCAGGTGGGATGGGTAGACGAAAAAAAGATGGTTGTAGTAGATGATGGCTATAATTATATTGAACTTTTTATTGGTAGCAATGAGTACTATGTAAATGCAGAGAAACAGACAATGGATGTTGCCCCGGAAATAAACAACGGGCGGACAATGGTACCGCTAAGGTTTGTCTCTGAAAACCTTAGATGTTCTGTGGATTGGAATGAGATGACCTATACGGTTTTGATAAATAAAGACGGTCTGGAGATTCCTGCAGAATGTGTTTACAATAGGTCTTATACCGACGAAGATTTGCTGTGGCTTTCAAGAATAGTAACTGTTGAAGCAAGGGGAGCGACCATAGAAGGGAAGCTTGCTGTTGCCAATGTTGTATTAAACAGGGTTAAAAGTCCTGCATTTCCCAACACGGTGTATGATGTTATTTTTCAGAGGGGACAGTTCCCACCTGCTCACAAAAGCGGATTTAAGGAATTGGTGCCTCCAAAAGATTGCATTATTGCAGCAAAAATGGCTTTAGAGGGTATAAATAATATTGGAACATGCCTTTATTTTAATAACAGGCCGTTTACATCCAGAAGCGATAAATTTTATAAAAAAATAGACGGCGAGTATTTTTATAATTGAGACAGTTTGGATAGAAACACATTGCACAGACGATATAAGAGGCTGTTATTTACAGCCTCTTTAACTTTACAGCTATAGTTTTTGATAATTGTCAGTTTTTACATATACGCAGTATGGTTCCTTTAATTTTACAGTTATAGTTTTTTGACTCTAATTAGTCTCATGGCATTTAAAACTGCCAATACTGCAACCCCAACATCTGCAAAAACTGCTTCCCACATAGTAGCCATGCCTCTGGTTCCTAAAGCCAGGACTATTATTTTTACAGCAAAGGCAAGAATAATGTTCTGCCAGATTATCTTTTTGGTCTTACGGGCAATTTTGATAGCACTGACAAGCTTTGAAGGCTCATCAGTCATCAACACAATATCTGCTGCTTCAATGGCTGCATCCGAACCCAAACCGCCCATTGCCACTCCAATATCCGATCTTGCCAATACCGGTGCATCATTTATTCCGTCTCCTACGAAAGCAAGCTTATCTCCGCGAGCCTTTTGACCGGCTATAATTTCGATTTTTTCCACCTTCTGATGGGGTAGAAGTTGTGCATATACCTCGTCAAGACCCAATTGCCGACCGATTTTTTGAGCTTGATTATTATTATCTCCAGTAAGCATTATTAGTTTTTTTACACTTATCTTTTTAAGCTCTTCTAATGCTTTCTTCGAGTCGGGCTTAATTTCATCGGATATCAATATATTACCTGCATATTTTCCATCTACAGCTACATGAATTGTTGTGCCAAAGCCATTGGTATCTGAAATTTTTATACCGGCATTATTCATTAGAGTTTCATTTCCTGCCAGTATTCCTTTGCCCTGATAGATGGTCTTAATTCCCTGACCCGGTATTTCTTCGAAGCTTTCTATTTCACCGGAACCCCAGCTTTTTCCGAAAGCTTTGATTATAGACAGGGCAATAGGGTGATTGGAAAACCTCTCTGCTGCTGCGGCGTATTCCAAAAGGTGTTCTTTGGAAAAACCATTGGATGGATTTAATTCAGTTACTTCAAATATACCCTTTGTAAGTGTGCCTGTTTTGTCAAACACTACGGTATTCACACTGTTCAAAGCTTCTAGGTAATTGCTGCCCTTTACGAGTATTCCATGCCTTGAAGCTGCCCCGATTCCTCCAAAATACCCGAGGGGTATGGAGATAACGAGAGCACAGGGGCACGAAATCACAAGAAATACAAGGGATCTGTATAGCCATTCGGAGAAAACCGCACCGGGAATTACGAGGGGCGGAATTATAGCTAAAGCTGCTGAGGCAAATACGACTATAGGGGTATAAACCTGTGCAAATTTGGTGATATAGTTTTCTGTAGGAGCCTTTTGACTGCTTGCATTTTGCACCAGATCCAGTATTTTTGACACGGTGGAGTCACTGTATTTTTTTGTGACCTCAATATTCAAAACCCCGCTTTTGTTTATCGAGCCCGATAAAACTTCATCCCCTGTTTTTACATCCTTTGGGACAGACTCACCGGTTAGTGCGGATACATCAACCATGGATCTTCCTTCAATAATCCTGCCGTCTAAAGGTATTCTTTCTCCCGGCTTAACCACAATAACACTTCCAATATCGACTTCTTCGGGAGATACTCTCTTTAGGCTTTCCCCGGATTTAAGATTGGCATAGTCAGGACGTATATTCATAAGTTCCGCAATAGATTTTCTTGAGCGGTTTACAGCCATATCCTGAAGAAGCTCGCCAACCTTATAAAACAGCATAACTGCTGCACCTTCAGAGAATTCCCCTAGGGAAAAGGCACCAATTGTAGCGATGAACATTAAAAAGTTTTCATCCAGCAATTGACCTTTAAAAATGTTTCGAACAGCCTTTATTAATACATCTTTACCAATCAATAAATAGCTGGTAAAAAACAGCGTGAATTCGACCCAAAAGGGAAAACGTATTATAAATGCGGTGCCGTACAACAAGATGCCTATGCTCAGAACTATGACCTCTGATTTGTTTAAAACGCTCTTTTGTCCTGTTTTTTTCTCTTCCTGTTCAAATACTTCAATATCGGATTCTATACTCTTGGCTGCCATTGATGCTTTCTTTACTATATCCTCCGGTTTAGGCCCATTGTTAAGCTCTAAGGTAAGCTTTTTTGTTACAAAATTTACAGATGCGTTTTTTACTCCTTCTATCTCTTTAACCTTGGTTTCGATTTTTGCTGCACAGCTTGCACAATCCAGTCCTTCAAGTATTAGTTCTCTTTTTTCTGCATATTTCATTTTAAACCCCTGCCTTTATTAAATTCAAGTTTCTGTTATATGCATAAGTCCCTGATCGAATATGTGTTTTATGTGTTCATCATCAAGAGAGTAGTATACGATTTTACCTTCTTTTCTATACTTTACGAGTCTTGCTTGCTTTAAAACCCTGAGTTGATGTGATACCGCCGATTGTGTCATATTGATAAGGGATGCAATATCACAAACGCACATTTCCGAGGCAAATAATGCATAAAGTATTTTTATTCTGGTGGTGTCGCCGAAGACCTTGAAAAGCTCTGCGAGATCGTAAAGGTATTCCTCCTTAGGCATATTTTTACGCACCATGTTTACCACATCTTCATGAATTATGTTACAGTCACATTTATCGGATCCATAATTCTCATGCATATTAATTCCTCCTCATTTATCTAAAGTATAAGACTCTGTCTATCATATGAACATATGAATAACTGTTCATATGATATTATATACCCATTATATTGAAGATGTCAATAATATTTTTGAATATGGGTGTATTAAATAAATGTTTATTTCATATTTCTCTTCACTTTGGGAGATAAAAAGTAGTTGACCTATTTCCTTCTTGAGGAATGCGGGTTTTATATATAAGGGATATAAGTTAAAAAAATTTTATTTTTATGACCCTAAAAAAGAATTTGCATACGTATTTTAAAGTAGAAGGTATAAAAAGAATTAAGGGAGGAATTAAAGGAATGAGAAAGGTATTGATTTTCTTTGTGGCATTTTGCATCATTGTTGGTTTGTGTGCAAATCTTAGTTTTTCAGCCGACACATATTCAACAAAGTATGGCGATCTTAATGGGGATGGCTTGATTGATTCCACAGATCTGACCATATTAAAGAGGTATGTGCTGAGAAAAACATCGGAGTTTCCTGTTTCAAATGGGAATGTAGCGGCGGATGTAAATGCTGACTCGGAAGTTGACTCAACAGATTTAAGTTTGTTTAAAAGATATNTATTGAGAAAAATATCTGAGTTTCCCGCAGGAACAACAATAGAAGGAGATGTTTCTCCACAGATATATCAGGCTGAGGATGCAGTATTTTCAAAGGCATTGATCGAAACGGTTAATGGCGGTTATACCGGTAGTAGCTATGTAAATTATTATAATGAAGTCGGTGGTTATATTGAGTGGACTGTAAATGCTCAAGTTTCCGGTGCATATGAGCTTACCTTCAGATATGCCAATGGAACGAATGCCAATAGACCTATGGAAATAAGTGTTAACTCAAATATTGTTATGAGTAGCCTTGATTTTAATTCAACTTCGGTATGGACAACTTGGCATGAGCAGAGTATCATTGTAAATCTGAATCAGGGAAGTAATAAAATACGGGCTACAGCAATCGGCTCCGAAGGAGGACCTAATGTAGACTATTTAAAGGTAGCTAAATCCGATGGAACGCCATCAACACAAAAACCGACACCTACACCAACACCTACACCGACTTATGGACCTACACAGACACCTAAAGCAGGTGCAAGACAGATGGAGAAACTTGACAGGGGAGTAGTTGCCGTAAAAGTAAACAATGGTGTATTCATCAGCTGGCGTATGTTTGGAACCGATCCCGACAATATTGCGTTCAACTTGTATCGCAATGGAACTAAAGTTAATTCTTCACCCATTACCGGGGCTACAAACTATGTGGATTCTGCCGGAACCACAAGTTCAAAATATTCTGTTCGTCCGATTATAAACGGGCAGGAGCAAACAGCATCGAAAGAAGCAAGTGTATGGGCACAGAATTACTTGCAGATTCCGATTCAGCCTCCATCCAGTGCCTATGAAGCTAATGATGCTAGTTGCGGAGACCTCGACGGTGACGGAGAATATGAAATTGTACTTAAATGGGAGCCTAAAAATGCAAAGGATAATTCACAGTCCGGGTATACGGACAATGTATTCCTGGATGCATATAAGCTGGACGGTACGCGTATGTGGAGAATAGACCTCGGAAGAAATATCCGTGCCGGTGCACACTACACCCAGTTTATGGTTTATGACCTTGATGGGGACGGAAAAGCAGAAGTGGCTTGTAAGACTGCTGACGGAACAAAAGACGGAAAAGGAAAAGTGATAGGAAATGCGAATGCAGATTACCGCAATTCCAGTGGGTACATATTGTCAGGACCCGAGTACCTCACAGTATTTAACGGTCAGACGGGAGCAGCTATGTCAACGGTAGATTATATTCCTGCCAGAGGAAATGTTTCTGCATGGGGAGATAATTATGGAAACAGAGTAGACCGCTTCAGAGCTTGTATAGCTTATCTTGATGGACAACGTCCAAGTCTTGTTATGGGTCGGGGATATTATACAAGAATGGTATTTGCAGCGTTTGACTTCAGAAATGGAAAACTTACACACAGATGGACCTTCGACAGCAATACCAGCGGTAACTCATCCTATGCAGGACAAGGTAACCACAACCTTGCTGTTGGTGACGTTGACGGAGACGGACGTGACGAAATTATAAGCGGTATGGCTTGTATTGACGACAATGGAAAAGGCTTATGGAACGCTCGGTTAGGTCATGGTGATGCAATGCATTTCAGTGATCTTGATCCGAACAGGCCCGGTTTGGAAGTATGGAGCTGTCTTGAATCATCCGGAGGAGCAGTCTTGTTGGATGCAAAAACCGGACAACAAATATTCCGGTGGAAGGCATCCGGGGATACCGGTAGATGCGGAGCAGCTGACATTGATCCCAACACTCCGGGAGTTGAGTTGTGGGCTGCGGGTTCTCGTCTGTTCAGTTGTACAGGAAGGGAGCTTGGTTCAGCACCAAGTCAAAAGAACTTTTCGATTTGGTGGGACGGCGATGAATGCCGTGAGCTCTTAGACGGTACTACGATAACTAACCGTGATGGCAGTGGAGGAGGATTATCGCCTAGTGGAGTTGCTTCAAACAACGGTACGAAATCCACACCATGTTTGCAAGCGGATTTATTGGGAGACTGGAGAGAGGAAGTAATCTGGAGAACCAGTGATAACAGATATTTGAGAATCTATACAACTACTCATACGACACAAAGACGTATTTATACATTAATGCATGATCCTATTTACAGACTGGGTGTAGCATGGCAAAATGTAGCATACAATCAGCCGCCATGGACGGGTTTCTTTATCGGTGCCGGCATGAAAGAGCCTCCGAAACCGAATATTTACCTTGTACCGTAATCGGATAGGAAATGTTGATTCGATGAAGGCAAAATAAATGTCAATGAGTACGATTTNCAGTTGATAATATAAAAAGAATTGGGGAAAGNCTAAAAGGCTTTTCCCATTACTTTTACTTAACGTATTTTTCTATCATGACTTCTATTTCTTCGAAAGTGGCGGTTGGAATATAGCACTCAAATGATTGACTGCGGTTTTCTAGAATTCCTGGAGTGCATGACGGCTCGAAGATGTTTGAATAAATATCCCTGGCACTTTGCAATGTTTTGAACATGCCGGAATAAATATACCTATCATCCTTTTCAGCAATAATAAATTCTTCGCCCCATTCGGTTGAATATTTACATATATCCTCCAAATCAAATCCCCATGTATCTTTATAAATTCTTTTGCCGGTGTTATCCCTGGCAAAGAAAAATGCTCTTGAGTCTATTTCTAAATTCTGTGCAATGGTATTGTCTTCTGCCCAAATTTTATTGCCAACAGTTTTATTTCCATATACTATGACCGGAAGGAGAATTTCCAAAGTATCATCCATTTCGATATCACCTTTATATGCTTTTATGACCTTAACCGTTGCAATTGTCTGATATCTAAAATAATCGTAAAAGTTTGGCGTGTCGAGGGTTTCGATAAAATTCCGGCTATTAATTTTCACCCATTTAAAGTCTTTCACTTGTCCGAAGATGATAATATCAGCAAAGCGAAATACTTCGCCCTCAGAAAGAGGGTCATAATCCATAAGAAAATTGCAGTCTATTTGCGGTGGGCTGTCTAGTATTTCAAATTTGGCATTAGAAGACGGAGAACTTTTGACCTGTGTAACTAAACTGCCATTCTCATTTTGGAATGAATCTCTGTAAGTTTCCAGCAACCTGTAGCCAACCGATATACCGGCTATTATAAGCATTACAAAGCCTGCAACCAATGCAATCCGTAAACGACTGCGGTTAGGTTTGTCTTTTGCCGGGACGGAATCATTTTTTATGCTAAGTAATATTTTACGCTTTAGCTCATTACTTGCCTTCAAATCATTTAATCCGGAAAACAATTCACTCTTCATCATAAAAAACTCCTTTCAATTTGGTCTTGAGCCTTTCTCTACCGCGTTTAAGCTGTGTTCTGATTGTGGACTCTTTTTCGGATAGCAGACCGGCTATCTCTGAAGATGAATATCCTTCATAATAGTATAGGTAGATTACATCTCTGTATTTTTGAGGCAGGTTCATGACCTGTTTTATTACTTCCCGCTTGTTGTCATCGGGTATGGGCAAATACATTTCATGCTGCAGTGAAACCTTTTTACTCCACATGCTTTTAAGTATATCTTTGCAGTAGTTGGAAGTAACAGTAATCAACCAGGCTTTGATATGATCTTCGTTGTTAAACTGCGGAGTTATCCGAAAAAGTTTTAAGAATATTTCCTGGGTTGCATCTTCGGCATCCGAATGATTTCTAAGATACATAAAAGCCAGTCTGAACACCATATCCGTATATTTGTCAAGTATGGCCAAAATAAAGTCATCAGTGTGACTTAATCCATATGTCATTATAAACCCCCTTTCATAAAGTACACGATTTATAACGGGAAAATGTTTCATAATCGGTAAAATAATCTTAACATTTTTTAAACATTGTATTAAGGTAACTTTTGCAAATAATACTAATGTGGTGTAATATTAATTTAGCAATCAGATGCTATACATCTCATGCTTTTGTTTATACAATCACATTTGTAATATAAACAATATAAAATATCGGGAGGAAGTATGGGTATAAAGAAGTTATATCAGAAAAGGATTGAGGAGTTTAGCGGTATTGTAGACAGGCTTGACAAGGCCTCGGGTCTTTATAGCATATTGCGTCTTGTAACCTTTGCGGTGGGCACACTGCTGACAATACTTGCCTATATATATATTGGCAGTATTTATGGATTTATTGTTATGGTGCTGTCGGTTGGTATCTTTGTTTTTTTTGTGGTAAAGCATCAGAAAATAATTGACAGGGCAGCAAGATATAAAAGAATGGTTGAGATTAACAAAAGGTGTATCGATAGAATGGAAGGAAGCTGGACGGATTTTGAAGATAAGGGCTTGGAGTTCGCCGACAGTGAGCATATATATGCCGGTGATTTGGATATATTTGGACATGCATCGCTTTTTCAATGGATAAATACGGCACATACTTTTTTCGGACGGATAGCCTTGAAGAATCTGTTTACATCACCTTCAAAAGATATAGAGAAAATAAGGAAAAGGCAGAAGGCTGTAAAAGAACTTTCCGATAAAATTGATTTTTGCCAGAACTTGCAATGTGAGGGGATGGGTAATATCAAGGCTTCAGAAAATCCCGATAAGCTTGTAAGCTATTCGGAGGACAATAAAAAGCTGTTTTCCGAAAAACATATATCACAGTTGTTTTTTATTTTGCCTGAATTGACGATAATCTTTGTGATCCTGTGCAGGCTTGATGCTTCTGTTTCAATATATATACCTCTTTCATTACTGACTCTACAGGCAGTTATGAGCCTTATATTCTATGGGAGGGTGAGTGCTGTTTTAAGACCGGTAAACAAATACAAGGATAGGATAAACGTTTACCGCAAGATGATCGAAATGATTGAAAAGGAAGATTTTGCGGATGAGTACCTTAATGAATTAAAGTCACGGTTTTTTTTGGGAAAAGTATCCGCATCAGCCCAAATAAAGGGATTGGAGAGAATTGTGGATGCAGTGGACTTGGGAAATGGAACTATTGTTGCGGTTATCTTAAATTTGTTGCTGTTCTGGAATGTTCATTGTGTGTTTGCCCTGGAAAAATGGAAGGAAAAGTCCGGTAAATCAATAAAGGGCTGGCTTGAGACTATCGGTGAATTTGAGGCTCTGGTAAGTCTTTCTCTGGTAACACAAATGAATCCTGAATGGGTTTTTCCGGTTATCTCAAAAAACAAAGTTTCTTTTAGTGCTGAAAAAATGGGACATCCCCTGATAAATGAGGGTAATCGTGTATGCAACAGCATTAATATGGATAACAGGATTTGCATAGTTACAGGGTCGAATATGTCCGGTAAAACAACTCTTTTGAGGACGGTGGGTATTAATCTCGTATTAGCCTATGCCGGTACGTCGGTGTGTGCAAAAGAGTTTATGTGTTCCGTGATGGATATTTGTACTTCAATGAGGATAACCGACGATTTAAACAGCGGTATATCTACTTTTTATGCAGAGCTTTTGCGTATCAAAAGGATTATTGACCACTCCAGGAAAAAAAGTCCGATGATATTTCTTATTGATGAGGTCTTTAGGGGAACCAATTCCCTTGACAGGGTTACGGGAGCAAAGAATGTTGTATTGAATCTGGACAGGGATTGGATTGTTGGAATGATCTCAACCCACGATTATGAGCTGTGCAAGCTGGGGCAAAAAGACGGCAGCAGGATTATAAACTGCCATTTTACTGAAACCTACGAGAATAATCAGATAAAATTTGACTATATTTTAAGGCCTGGCCGCAGCAAAACTACAAACGCAAAGTATTTAATGAAGATGGTGGGGATAGAACTTCTCGAACAATGAACGAAAATTATGTTATTATATTAAATAAATATATTTGAAGGGAAAAAGGATATTTCATGGGCGAAAAAAGGGAAATACTAGAAGAAGACCTTTATGCTCCAGTTAAGGATCATCTTATTCAGCTGGGATACGATGTAAAAGGCGAGGTGAAAAACTGTGATGTATCTGCATTAAAGGGAGAAACACTTCTTGTGGTTGAAATGAAAAAAACATTGAATCTTGATGTGATATTGCAGGCAACCCTCAGGCAAAGGGTTGCGGATATTGTCTATATAGCGGTTCCTAAAAAGAGTAGGATTTTGTTTACCAAACGGTGGAAGAACATCTGTCACCTTTTGAGGCGTTTAGAAATTGGTTTGCTGCTGGTTTCTTTTCGGGGCGATGTGTCCATGGTGGAAGAAGCCATAGAGCCTAAGCCCTTTAGTCGTGAGAAGAGCAGAAGAGTGTCGAACAAGAAAAAAAGTCTGGTTTTAAAAGAGTTTTCCCAAAGACAGGGGGATTATAATACCGGGGGATGTACCAGAAAAAAGTTGGTAACGGCCTACAGAGAGAAGTCGATTCAAATAGCAGCACTTCTTAAAGCCGAAGGTCCGTTGAGTATTAAACAACTCAAGGATAGGGGAGCGGACAGAGATAAGGTTTCCAAAATACTGCAGAACAACTTTTATGATTGGTTTATAAGAGTATCAAGGGGAGTTTATGATCTGAGTGAAAGAGGCAAGATTGAAATTGAAAACTACAGTGAACTGGTGGAGTATTATACACACGGTGAAATCATGAAGGAAGATTAAGCCATGGCATAAATTACAGATAAACTTTATTGAGCCTTTGTAGTAAGATGTTACCCATAGATAATGAAAAG
>JGI24710J26742_10002173_pt1 | contig 17515 bp, 15 predicted proteins | sample BioPla2DNA2_FD_26742 | JGI IMG/M metagenome (IMG submission 26742) | reverse complement strand
GGAGCGAGGCTCTCGGCGTTTTCGCCTGTGATGAAGCGGATGGCATGGCAATGCGTGACGCGATCCATCAGTTCAGGAACGGTGCCCGACGCGACGATTTGCCCGTTCGCCAAAAAGGCGATGCGNTCACAGATGCGCTCGGCCTCCTCAATGTAGTGGGTGGTGAGTAAAATCGTCGTGCCTTGACGTTTCAANTTTACGATCATATCCCGGATCTGNCTAGAACTTTCGACGTCGATCCCCGTCGTCGGTTCATCAAGAAACAATATCTTCGGGGAATGGATGAGTGCCGCCGCGATGGTCAGNTTGCGGCGCATTCCCTTGGAATACGCTTTAAACGGCCGCTTNCCGGCATCCTTAAGTCTGAACTGTTCAAGAAGCTGTAGAGCTCTAGGCTCTCGCTCTTCCTTGCGCATGCCGTACAAAGCGGCACAGAAGCAGAGATTGTCAAATCCGTTCATTTCGTTGTAGAGNTTGCTTTCGTCCGGGACGATNCCCATCAAGGCCTGTGCCCTTTTCGTCTGTTTCCGTACATCGATNCCATTGACCGNGATGTCTCCGCCAGTGGGGCGAGAAAGTCCGATGATCATGTTGATGGTCGATGTCTTCCCGGCTCCGTTCGGCCCCAACAAGCCGAAGATTTCGCCGCGAAGGATATCAAAGGTAATACCGTCCACGGCAGTCACGTCTCCGTACATCTTCTTAAGATTTCTGACATTGACCATCTCCATGATCTCAACACCTCTTAGTTAGAGTCCGAGCCGTGACAAAACTCCATGACTTCACCGCTGCACGTGCCTTTCTTTGGGCATTCATGCTTCTCAACGGCGGGACAATCGTCACGCGTTTCGGGTTTACAATCTTCCCGTTCGATGGCCGCCAGAGCCTCAATTTCTTTGGCCAGCTCGAGCAACAACGGACGCTCAACGGAATAATGCATGAAATAGCCGCGCTTTTCCCCCACTAGCAAGCCCGCCTCCCGCAGTATTTTTAAGTGTTGCGAAATTGTCGCTTCCGCCAACTTCAGCTCGTTGGCCAACGCCCGAACACAGTAGTTGTGCCCTAACAGCAATTTCAAGATGTTCATGCGCGTTTCGTCTGCGATGGCTTTCAGTACTTCTCTCTTGTTCATAGTAAACCTCCATAATCTAATTCGACATGAGCCTAATTAGATTATAGCGATTACATTTAATTAGGTCAACACCGAACCGACAGGGATTGCAAAGCCGGAGCATTTTCTTAGCTTCTGAAAAAGATTAAGCTCAAGTCGAGACGAACCTGTTCGGCTTTTCCAAAAAGATACTTAAAATTTTCAAGATTTTCTTTAAGGAAGATGATGCAAAATCTCACCGTTTCGGATGAGTTCCCTATACCCTATTAAGATTTCGTCAAGTTTTATTATTCTTTCGAGATGCTTTCTTTCGATCTCACTTGTTTCTATGACCTGATTAATGCCGCCATTTTTAACGACGATCCGCTTGTTACCCGTAAGAGCTAACAAGGGATCGTGGGTCGCAATCATGACGATCTTATTCTGATCCACCAAGAGTTTCATTGCCTTGATCCGATTGATTCCGGCATTTTCGATCTCATCGATCAATACGATGGGCGAAGAGCTTAATAGAGCCGTATCGGCGACCATTAACGCTCTCGACTGGCCACCACTTAAAGATGTGAGGGGTGTATCAGGATCGAAAGACTCACCTGACAGTTCATTCGCATAGGCGATAACGGAGTCGATCTTTTTTTCCGGGTCTCGTACCATTCGACTATAAGCGTGGAGTCTTACAAATTCTTTTGCGGAGACATCCATCACAAAGTTCATGTTCTGCGATAGCTGAGCGACCAATTGATGGTCAATGGAAAAACGCCAAGATTCCGGCGGGACAGAATCGTTAACATAGATCCGCCTACCTGTCGGCGTGTCGTTTTGAGCCATCCATTCGATGTCCGCCAGTAACCTGCTCTTGCCTGAACCGGTCGGCCCGACAATGCAGATCATCTCTCCTCTTTTGATCGTCACCTCGGCTTGCTCGCGTTGTCCCGACTTATCCGTGCCGCCGACGATCGTCAAACTGTCCACAACCAAACCGGATGCTCTGTCGAGACCCTGCATAATCGCCATAAAAGCTCGATAATGCTTGAGCAAGCCCTCATGATCCAGTCCCATATCCTCCAAAAACAAGTATGGAAGTTTGTCAATGTATTCCGGAATGGTTTGGTGTTTGTCCTCAACAACGAGTCCATTCACGTCGAAGAAGTCCGCAACGTAGGGATAAGCTGCAAAAAGCTCTGCAATCGTAAGTTTTTCCATCACATGTCTCACCTAACCCAGAATCATCTTGCGAACGTTGCCTTTTTGCTTTTCTTTACCGATTTGAGTCTCGCCCAAACAGTATGAGCAGAGAGCCGACGGCATACTTACTCTAAGCATCGCGCCGCGTAAGCTTTCAACCACCGTCGCATGTTCGATGATAGCAGCTAGTTGACCCGCTCCCTGTCCGGTCATACCGTTGACATGGAGAATAACGGCCATGGGGTTAGCCTGCCTGACTTTCAGGGCGAAGATCTCTCTTTCGGCCTGCGAGACGATATCTCCCTTCGTGATGACGACTACATCTGCCATTTTGAGCATGGGACCTATTTTTTTCGGCGTGTCGATCCCCATCAAATGATCGATGACACATACGGCCGTACAGTTTTTAATATGCGGTGAACATCTGTTGCATAAGCCGGCGCTTTCACTGATCAAGACATCATAGCCGTGCCGGATACCCCAGTCGACACAGTCATCAATGTTACTCACGAAATAATGGTCAGGACAAAGGCTGCCGGAAAGACCGATCTTAGAATCTATATCATAAGCCGCATACAGCTTGTCATCATTGGTTGCCAAGCAATCAAACTTCATGACGCAGACTTTAAGAGTTTTCGGATTCAAGACTTCCAGAGCCTTCAAAATCACGGACGTTTTGCCGGAAGATGGCGGACCCGAAACGGTAAGAAATCTCATCATGACCTCATTTCTTCGCATCACACATTACGCATATCTCTCCTTGCCTTTCCGGTATAACAAAACGAGGAAAAAAGGAGCTCCTAAAACGGACGTTATAATGCCGACCGACAGTTCGACGGGCTGAAATATCGTTCTCGCGACTGTATCCGACAGCGTCAACAGAATGCCGCCGAAAACGGCAGACAAAGGAACAAGATAGCGGTGATCATTGCCGACAAATAATCTGGCGGAATTTGGCGCGATGAGACCGACAAAGCCGATCGTGCCTGCGACACTTACGGCGCTTCCCGCCAAAACAGCAGACGCGAAAATAATCAACAGACGATAAAAACGGAGAGGCAGACCTACACTGCTCGCGACATCATCACCTAAAGCTAATAAGTTCATTTTTGGGCTTATGATTAAGCTCACGGCGAGAGCGACAAGGCTGTATGGCAAGATTGTTTGAAATGCCGTCCAGCTTCTGCCCGAAAGACTTCCCATAAGCCACGAATACGTCACATCCAAGATGTCGCTATGGATCATCATAAGGCCCGACGTGATCGCTCGGAGGAGACTCGATACGGCCACCCCCGCTAAAGCAACGTGAACGATCCTGTCTCTGCTTGACGTTCTTGTGAGCAAATAGACGAGAGCTGCGGCCGCCATGGCACCGACAAATGCGGCAATCGGTATACCCTCAATTCTTTCCGGCAACAGCGCCATGATGACGACAGCTGCCAAACCTGCTCCGGCATTGACACCGATGATGTTAGGGGATGCCATAGGGTTGCGTATGAGTCCTTGCAACAAAACGCCTGCAACTGCAAGATTCATGCCGACAAGAACACCCGTCAGAATCCTAGGCATCCTAACATTTACAATAATCTGGTTGATCAGCTCTCCCTCTACATTTCCCTTAAGCAACTCCAAGATTTCCCACGCGGAAAACTTGATCGTGCCCACCATCGTGCTGAAAAAAACAATCAGGATGAGGGCGCTCGCTGAGACAAAGATGAGCGCTAAGCGATACGCCTTAATGTACTTGAGAGTTTCAACAGGTCTTTTCAACAGTGACTGCTCTCCAACGCGACTATTTTACGGACGACAAAATTGTTTCAGCTGTGATGCGTATCATGTCTTGACGAGAAGAGCGATTCGGATTTACCTTAAACGGAAGAATCATCACACGCCCATTCTTTACGGCATCCAACCCTGCCCATTTAGGGTCGTTTATGTACTTTTGCAACAACGCCTTATTTTGTTCTTTATCATTACTAGCGGCCATAATGAGCACAATATCCGGGTTCTTTTCCAAAATCGTCTCAACATCAAAGTTGACAAAAGACGCCGTCGCGGCACCTGGCAGGTCATCAGGCACAATATTTTCGATCCCCAAAGCCTCTAAGACGGCACCGAAACCTGAAGCTTTCTGAGCTGCTTTGACAGTGTCGCCGTCATTGATGATGACGCCTGTCTTGATATCCGTCTTCTCAGCGATTTTCTTCGCGTATTCTGCGGAGAAAGCGTTAAGATCATCGATGTATTGCTGAGCCTCTTCCTCTTTGCCTATCAGCTCGGCCAAGAACATCAAGACGTCGTTGTCGGATAGTTTTTGATTCTTTGCCGGATCGAAGTAATACACAGGGAATCCCGTTTCCTCTAAGGCTTTGACGATGTCACCATGGTTCCTGCTGTGAGCCAGAATCAGATCGGGGTTCACTTCGTAAATGGCCTCAATGTTAATATTCTTTGACTGACCGACGCTCGGGAGGTTCATCCCCTCCTCGCGAATCTTGTACTCGTCCACCTTAGCCACAGGCGTAACGCCGAGACTGAACAGTTCTTCTATCCTTGCGGAGTTTAACGCCAGTATCCGCTCAGGCTTGACAGGTATCTCGACCTCACGTCCCAAGTCGTCGGTGACAGTTTTCATGGCAACTTCCGGCTCAGTTTGTAAGCTTTCCGGAGGAGATGAACTTTCAGGCGCAGACGAGCTTTCTGAAGGAGTCGAGGGGCTTGTTTGATTGTTCGCACATCCGCTTATGACTCCTAACAACAACAGCGAACTTAGCAAAAGTGCATATATTTTCTTGTGTTTATACATGATTGCTATTCCTTTCCAATGTTTTTATTTATGTAAGCTCTTTTGTCTTTCGCTTATTTTCTAATTTCAACCCAGCGCCCGCCGCCTTCACTTTCAGTTAGAATCCTGTAGTTGTTCAATCCCGCTTTTTCCACCATGGCCTTGAACTCGGCGGGGTTGGGTCGCGTCTCCATTCGTTCCTTTAACCTCTGTTTAATGCTTCCTTGCAGTCTGGCTCTCATGCTTTCGGGAAGATATCTCCCTAAACCGCCGCCTACGATCGCAACGCCGCCCGGCTTTAAGACACGTTCGATTTCCTTTAAACCCTTTTTCGGCTGAGCCCAGAACCAAATGGACCCTCTGCTCATTATGAAATCAGCGCATTCGTCCTCCAAAGGAAGTTCATGAACGTCGGCCTTGATGTATTCGACGTCATTGTCAACATTCAACTCTTCAAAGTTCCTCTTTGATGTATCCAAAGCGTCTTGGCAGATGTCTAGAAAAACGATCTTCATATGTGTAATTTTCGCCAGTTCCATACCGAGCCAACCGGGACCCGCACCAATGTCCAGAGCGACACCGTGCATCAAGTTGTAATCATCGACAAATTGTTGAACTAGAAGGGGATACATGGGCTTCAACTGATCATAGCTTTCGTTTGAAATAAGCATGCTAATTGCCTTTCTCGTCATAGCTGCCATACTTGTCAAAAGCATCGACAGCTTCAAGATAATAATCCCAACCCTTCCATTCTGAAAGTTGTTTCATATCTTGACTCGTTCCGGATAGCGGAACACATTCGTTAACTACCCAAGTATCCTGTTCCGCCAAATATGCCTGCATTTCTGAACCAGTCAATAGATCCGCAAGAACCGACAAACGATCGTTTACACCCCGCTTCCAGACAATGAGTTGGGGCAGCGGAATGTAACCTTCTTTCACCTTATTGATTTTTACGCGGTTTTGTTGCGCGATGCTCGCAAAAGACAAAAGTGTCATGCCCATGTCATACTGACCGGAAGCGACAAGTCTGAGCATGTTGGCAGGTGTGCCGTCGTAGACCACTTTTTCTTCGAACTTAGCAAATTGGTCGGAATAATTCGCTTTTAAATAGCCGCCAACGGCTCGGCATAATGGCTTATCGCGATCAGGGAAAATGATACTGTACTTATCATTAAATAAATCAGTCCACGACCCGGTCAAATCTTCCTCTTTCACCTTTTCTGTGTTGTAGATCATGGCCAATGGCGTAACCGAGATCGGATAGAAAATACCTTGAGGATCGTAGAGTTGACTCATCTCTTCCCTTATCGGGTTTAAATTGGCATATTGACCGGCCAAATCTGAAAAAAAACAACTTCGAGCCTCTTCTTTAAATGACGCAAATTCCGTCGCATGCGTGACAATAACATCGGGCATGATGCCTTTTTCGATCGAAGGCGTCAACCATTCCTCAGTACAGTCAGATGAGTATTCCGGATCGTGCGGAGTGAACAGCTGAATGCTGTCCCCGACTTTTTCCTCAAGATCTTTTAGACTTGCCTTTATGTAGTCCAACATGCGGCCACGGACATTGACCGGCGTATGTAGCATAAAACGAATCAAGCAAGCCACCTCCTTTCAATTAGTTCATTAATATAGTTCATTAATATTTGTACTTAAATCTCTGCCGGCACAACGACCTTATGACGGCATTTTTTAAAATCGCATACGTGTACGCAGACGTCATAGACGTCTTTGACGGACTCCTCCGTGATTACTTGCTCACTTGCGCCCGCACGATAAATGCTTCCTTCATTCAAGAGATAAACCTGATCTGAAACCTTGATGGCGTGGTTGATATCGTGAAAAACGGCGATGATGACCTTATTGAAAGTATCCTTAAAGTCTTTCAAAGTCTTTAACAACTCGTATTGATACTTCAGATCCATATAAGTTGCCGGTTCATCTAAGAGAATAATCGGTGTATCTTGTGCGAGAACCATAGCGATCCAAGCTCTCTGTCTCTCGCCGCCTGAAAGTTTTTCAACAGGACGATGGATCATGGTTCCTAGCTGCATGTAATCGATTGACCAGCTGATTTGCTTTACATCTTTCTCGTTATTGACCCAACCGGATCTGTTGTAAGGCGCTCTTCCCATAGAAACGAGTTCATGGACATTGATGCCCCGCAGTCTTTCTTGGTTCTGAGGAAGATAGGAGATGAGTTTTGCCCTTTCTTTGATTCCGAATTTCTCGATAGCCTTGCCAAATAAAAAAACGGTGTTGTTCTTCACCGGCAAAAGTCCGTTAAGGCAACGCAATAGAGTTGACTTACCCGATCCGTTCGGTCCGATCAAGGACACAACGCAAGGCTCATCAATTGTAAAGTTGACGTTATTTAGAACTTTGTGTTTTACATAAGAAAAATTGAGGTTTCTAACTTTTAGCAACAGTTCTCTCTCTCGCTCTCTTAGTTATACATAACTAACTATGGTTAGCCTATACTAACTACATGGGCGGTTTTTGTCAAGGAAAGTCAGATTTGATGCGAACAGGAGTCGAACATAGCAGTATATCGAAAGCCTTTTTTCATCAGTCCTTTCGGAAGTCGATTACGTTCAGTTGGGACATACCCTTTTTGTCGGCGTAGTGTGCCAACAGCTTAAAAAAGATTCCAAACCGCTTGTCAAGTTTGATATAACCGGTAGACATCCCTTTCCATTGAACACGGTCAAACCTGTCACACCAGGAGGCCAGCTCTTTTTCCGGCTCCTCCAGATAAAAATTGGTGCTGACATCTATGCCGGAGGCTTTGACTGCCTTCAAATCCAGCTCCATACCTCTGCGGTTTTGTGCGTCAAAGGCAAGCCGTGCTCCCGGAAAGTGCTCGGCCATTGCGCAGAAGAGTTTTTTAACATCTTCTTTATTTAAATAGATGAAAACTCCGGAAGCAATGAATACAGCACCGTCCTCTTCACGAAAATCAATCTTATCGAACCACGAGTGGTCATTCAGGTCAGAACCGATATTCTTCTCCCGGTCTGTGGACGGCACGAGCTGCTCCCGAAGCTCGATGACATTTGGAAAATCCACATTGGCAAAGCGGCATTCTCCGTTATCCGCCTGATGACCTGCGGTGTCTAAACCGCATCCTAAGTTGACCACCAATGCCTTGGGATATTCCTTCAGATATTCTCGCGCCTCATACACTAGGGCATACTGTCTTATGGCGGCGGCAAGAGCACCGATCTTCATTTTAATGCTGTTATCTTGCACCTGCATGGTAGAGAAATCATAATCCAGTCGATCCATGATCTTCTGACAATCTGTATCATGAAACAGATCTGGATAATTTTTGACAGCCCACGCCTTTCCGTACAAAGGCATTACCAATGTCTCCTGTACCGTATTTTTTTCGATTTTAATTTTTTGGTCCATTTTTCAACCTTCCCGATTTATTGTCTCTGATGTTAACGTTCATTTATGGAAAGAATCTGTTGTCTCATAATTTCGATATATCAAGCTCAACAGGCTGGTTAGATAAGGCTAACTAAATATAGCATACAAACTCTGCTATTGCAGCAAAATTTCTCAAAACTTCTCTAACTCTTCGCTTTCTCTAACTCTTCTCTAAATTTTTCAATTTGTTCTTGACATTTCACTCTAACCTGTTAGAATGTGAATTGCTCTAACATGTTAGAGTGCCTTAGTTTGTGTATTAGAAAGTCAGAGGAAACGATGGAAACACCAAAAGTCTTTGAAAGCGAATATCGGTTTTGTCTCATCCTGTGGGAACATGAGCCTATAAAAAGCTCTGATCTTGTGAAACTCTGCGAGGAACAGTTGGGTTGGAAACCCACGACGACGTACACCGTCATCAGACGCCTTTCAGATCGCGGAGTTGTGCAGAATGAAGACACGATCGTCACTTCCCTCATTTCACAGGAAGAGGTTCAGGCGGCGGAGATCAACGAGCTTTTGGAAAAGAAGTTTGAAGGCTCCCTTCCGGCCTTTATCGCTACCTTCACGAAGCACCAGAAGATTTCAGAGAACGAGATCGACGAAGTGCAGAGAATGATCGACCGGTACAGAAGGGATACGAAGCATGAATGAGTTATTCCTGAAGATGGTCAACATGAGTATGACGGCGACGTATCTCGCGCTTGCGGTTATACTGATTCGTGTGATTCTTCATAAAGCGCCGAAGCGTGTTTTCCCATTTTTGTGGGGATTGGTCGCGCTACGGCTGCTCTTTCCTTTTTCCATCGAAAGTTCACTGAGTCTGATCCCGACAGGAGAGACTGTTAGCCCTGAAATTCTTGTGGCGGAACAGCCGGCAATCCATAGCGGTATTCCTTTCCTCAATCGTGTCGTCAATCCCGTGATTACAGAATCTTTGGCGCCCGATCCTGCAAAGGGCATCTATCCGGTGCAATCCCGAGTATCTATTGCAGTTGTCATCTGGGTAGTCGGAGTCGCCGCGATGCTGATTTACGCTCTAATCAGCTTCCTGTATCTGAAACACAATGTGAGGACAGCGGTCCGGATACATCCGGGCGTATGGAAAAGCGACAGGATCGAGTCTCCTTTTGTACTCGGTCTTACAAGACCGCAAATTTACCTTCCGTTTACGTTGGCTGATTCGGACATGGATTATGTGTTGGCTCATGAAAGGGCGCACATCGCGCGAAAAGATCACTGGACAAAACCGTTCGGTTATCTATTGCTCTCGCTTCACTGGTTTAATCCGATCATGTGGATTGCTTATATTCTGTTTTGTCGCGATGTCGAGCTTGCCTGTGACGAAAAAGTCATTAAAGGATTAAGCCGGAAACAAAGAGCAGATTATTCTCAGTCGCTTCTCACTTGCAGCGTCCCACACGGCCGGATCACAGCATGCCCTCTCGCTTTTGGTGAGATCGGTGTAAAAGAAAGAGTGAGACAAGTGCTGAATTACAAGAAGCCGACTTTCTGGGTTATTTTGGCCGTTGTTGCGGCCAGTACCATCCTTGCAGTTTGTTTTTTGACCAATCCTCTTAAACCAGAACCCCCTCCTACCAATCTGGAAATTCAGGTGTCGAAACCCACTGAAACGGAAATAGACATGCCAAAAACCGTCGAAGGGGATTTTTACAATTCAGAATATGGTGTTGCCTTTGCAGACATCGACAACGACGGCAAAGAGGAAAAATGCTGTCTCGGTCACGGTCCAACCTCAGGTCTCTTTACCTTTACCCTGGCTGTTTATGAAGGCGAAGAGCGGGAGTTTGGCGAACTTTTCTACACAGACTACTGCAACATAAGCTTTTTACAAAAAAATGACGGTGCGCTGAAAGTACAGATGAAAGCTTCGGCCGCGGCCGAGTATCCGTCTATCATTGGTGAACTCTATGACATCGTTGTTCGGGATGGAAGACTCGTCCTGGCAGGAGAGAACGAAGAGCTTCTTCCAAGCGGAATGGAATAGAATTAGTTCTAATCGTCATTTTCCAAGGATGCACAAATGCTTTATCGCCCATAGTTTGAAATAGTGACCCGAAATTTTATGTGCCAAAACGATCAAAGGTGATAGTTTATGATAAACAAATTTATGAAGAAAATAAGTGAAAAAGCATACCTGAAAGATTTAGATAGAATTGATCTTTCTAAATCAGATAGAGATATTAGCGAAGTAAAAGACGTAAGTTATATTGAAGATATTTCAGTTGAGCAAAAACTAGACATATATTATAAAAGCAATAATGAATCAAAGCCTATTTTAATTGACATACACGGCGGCGGGTTTATATCCGGCTATAAAGAAATGGATTCGTTATTTGCTAATTATCTTGCCCAAAGAGGTTTTGTGGTCTTCACATTAAATTACAGGCTGGCATATCCGACGATCAATGTGTTCGATCAAATAGAAGATATATCTAACGCAGTGAAATGGATCACTTCAAATGCTGAAAAATATGAGGGCAATATTAATGAAATGTATATAGCCGGTCATTCAGCGGGAAGCGTCTTAGCAATTGCAGAATCATTACTATGTCACGATAAAAAGATGAGAGATGATTTTAATATAGATGAAAGAAATTATAAGTATTGTGGAATTATTCTTGATTGTGGAGTAATGCATTTTTACTGCAATAATATAGCTTATTGGGGAATGAGAAATATGATATTCCCTAAAGGCTATAAAAAGATGAATAAATATCAATATCTAGTTTTTGAAAACAATGACAAATTATCAGCATTGCCTAAAACATTCTTGTTAACAAATAAAAAAGATAATCTTATAAAAATGACTTATTATTTTAAAAAAGTGTTGGATGATCATAATGTTGACAATATACTATTTGATAGCGGGAATGATGGCCATATAGGAATAATTTTTAAACCGTATACTGATGAGAATCAAAAAATATTAGATGATATCAAAGAATATTTTGGGATGGGGAAATAGATAAAAAGCTTTCTATTTCTTTCTATATAAATAGGAAAAAACTCCACCAAACCCGTTTAGCTGTTACCGACCTACGCCGGCAACATCTCATCGGGTCACTGTCGTCTGTAGCGGAGAACATTGGCGGCGTTGTAGAACTTGTTTTCCGATATCCCCTTGCGAGTTTCCATTTTTTCAATACTATGGGATATCTTCGGTGTCGACTTAAAGAAAAGCGGCAGCCTCTCAGGACTGCCGCTCATGTCTTTAATTCATTTTAGCAACTAAATATTTCTTCCGTCTTCAGCTCTTTTCATACTCACTGACATAACGATCGTGCTGCGCTAAGACTTCAGGATCGGGTGTCGTCAATTTTGATACAACGACAATCGCAATCAGAGAAAGCAAGAAGGACGGACCGAGTTCGTAAATGTTGAGTGGCCCACCAATAGGACGGATCAGAAGTTTCCAGATGAAGACCATGCCGCCGCCGACGAGCATGCCTGCAAGCGCACCCTGTCGCGTGATTTTGCGCGAGAATACACTCATCAAAATCAGCGGTCCAAATGTCGCGCCAAATCCTGCCCAAGCAAAAGAGACGATCTGGAAAATGATCGAGTTTTCATCGAGGGCGATAACCGAAGCGATGACTGTGATCGCGAGAAGAACGATACGCGATACCCGCATCACCTGACGATCTGAAGCGTCTTTACGGAAGACATGCTGATAGAGGTTTTTGGCGATCGCCGAAGAAGCGATGAGCAAATAACTGTCTGACGAACTGATCGTCGCAGCCAAAATGCCTGCTAGGACAAGACCTGCCAAAAAAGGAGGCAGGAAATATCGGGCGATTAGAATAAAGATGTTCTCAGCTTGCGGAGCAGATAGCAAATCAGTCGGGAAAACGACACGGCCGGCGATTCCGATAAAGACTGAAGAAGCGAGCGCGATGACACACCATATGGAAGCAACGCGTCGACTGAGCTTGATATCACTCGTACTCCTGATGCCTATAAAGCGCAATAGCACTTGAGGCATGCCGAAATAGCCAAGTCCCCAAGACAGAGTAGATATGACCGTGATGAGGCCGTACTTCCCTGCTTCACCGAAGACCGGTGCATTATTAACGACCTGTTGGATGCCGTTGTCAGTAACAGGGCTTGCAATACCGAAAAACTCGAGAAAACCGGGAATTTCTCTGGCCCGATCGATGATCGCTTCGAATCCTCCGCCGTGTGAAACGACAAGAGAGAGCGTTACGACAAGCGATACAATCATCACGATCGCCTGCATAAAATCGGAGACCGACTCGGCAAGGAATCCGCCAAGAAAGGTGTAGGAAACGACAAAGACGGCCCCGATAATGACCATCAGTATATAAGATGTATCAAACAGCGTACTGAACAGCTTGCCGATGGTGACAAAACAACTGGCGGCATAAACGGTAAAAAAGATGAGAATGAAAACAGCCGCGATCGACATCAAAAGCGGTTTCTTCTCTTTGAAACGGTTACTGATATATCCCGGAATCGTAATAGAGTCGTCTGCGACGACTGAATAAACTCGTAACCGCTTGGCGACGATAAGCCAGTTCAGATATGTTCCGATCGCAAGCCCGATCGCCGTCCAAAACGCATCAGCTAGTCCGAGCCAGTAAGCGGTGCCGGGGAGCCCCATGAGCAGCCAGCCGCTCATGTCAGACGCTTCAGCCGATAGTGCGGAAATCCACGGGCCGAGTGTTCTCCCGCCGATAAAGTAATCTTTGCTGCTTTTATTGGCGCGGCGGGCATAAAAGACACCGATCGCGACAATGATCAGCATATAGATAACGAGTGCTGCAAGCGTTCCGCCACTGCTCTTGCCGGTACCGGCCGCGGCTACGACACCTGCAGATAAAAAGACATCGTATAACATCGTTCACCTCCCCAATAGTAATGGCTCATCATAGTCCGGGAGGATGATATTTATCAATTATGCAAAATCATGAATTTATTTACACAAATGCGTCTTATTGAATGCTAGCTGACCTCATGATGACAGGGAAATTAAACTGAGTAGATACCTAGACATAGAGAAATTAATGAGCATTTGTCAAGAGCACTCATTAAAAAACATGACTTAAAATAGTATTGCTTCAGCACAAGGAGATTACTATGAAATATACTTACCCAATCGTTATTACGCACGAACCTGATTCCGGTTCGAATACACCGCAATACATTGTTAGGATTCCCGATTTTGATGCTCTGACACAAGGCGAAAGTATCACGGATGCCATCGAAATGGGACAGGATTTACTGTCGATTCTTGTCGTTCAATATGAAGATGAGAGGCGTGAGCTTCCGGAAGTTTCTTCGTTCACCGATTTGAGTGAAAAGTATATAGGTAAAGTCCGTCACCATCTCGTCATGTCCATCTGAGATGAAATGAACAGATTACATGCTCCAGCCGACGCCTTCGGCTTGTAACTCTGTCATACGTTTGAAGATGCTGTTTTCATCTTCGCGCAACTTTGAGGGATCACCCTCCTCGATCACCTCCCCATCCTCCAGCACGACGATCTTGTCAGCCGCTTCAACGGTGCGCATGCGATGCGCGATAACGAGGATGGTTTTCCCTGCAAGTAGGCGCGATAATGCAGCTTGTACCTTTGTCTCATTTTCAACGTCAAGCGATGCGGTAGCCTCATCAAGAAGTACAATGGGCGCATCTTTTAAGAGGGCGCGCGCAATCGAAATGCGCTGGCGTTCACCGCCCGACAATCTGGTGCCGTTCTCCCCGATCAGCGTTTTGTAACCCTCCGGCATCTTGCTGACAAACTCATCACAGTTCGCGGCCGCTGCGGCGTGAAGAACCTCATCATCTGTGGCTCCGTGTTTGCCAAGGCGGATATTTTCCATCACCGTATCATCGAAAAGCACCACATCTTGGAAAACCATAGAGTAGGCACTTAAGAGCACCTCCGGATCAACCGTGGAAATATCGACACCGCCCACCTCAATCACTCCTTCGTCGATGTTCCAAAGTCTGGCGGCAAGGCGGGCACACGTGCTTTTACCTGATCCGGACGGCCCGACAAGCGCTGTTACCTCGCCCTCTCTAGCCGTGAAACTCACACCCTTGATGACTTGTTCACTGTCGTAAGCAAAGCCCACATCTTTGAATACGATGTCGTGACCCTTCGGTTCGAACACATCTTCACCTTCCGCCGTCGGCGTATCGTAGATTTCCATGATACGGTTCGCCGACACCTCGGACATGAATACCTCGGCAATCAGCGCCAGGCTTTGGTCAAATGGAGCGTAAACGCGCGAGATGACGAGTAGAAACATAAAGAGCAGCATAAAATCGATTCGGTCTGAAAGAATCAGTTCAGCTCCCACAAGAATTGTCGTTGCTACACCAAGTCGCATAATAACACTGGCTGCATTCACAAAAAGACCTGCGACGAGCTCTCCACGACGCAAAGTGGTCTCGTGTTTATCAATCTTCGCATTAAGATTCTCAAGAAAACGTTCTTCCTGATTGGTCGCGTGTATTTCGCGAATGTTTTCAAGCGTTTCTTGAATTCCGTCGGAGACAGTTACGGCAGCCGCTTTTGATACCTCTGCGAGGCGATTAGAGATCTTTCTGCTCCCGAATAATAGCCCAAATGCGACAGGTACGCCCCAAAGACAGGCAAGCGCAAGTCTCCAGTCCTTAAGAAATAGCCCAATCGCAATGATCGCCGTGGAAACATAAGAACCGTAAAGATACCCCAGAACGTGTGACCATACGTGTTCCAGACGGTTGACATCGCCCATAATCGTTTCGGTTAAATCTGCGAGGTCGCGTTTTCCAAAGTAGCCGAGCGGGAGCTTTCGCAAGCGTTCAGCTAAACTGATTCGAACGTTCTTGACTTCACCGTAAACGAGTCCGTACGTCACCCGATATTGCTCAATATGAGTGATAAAAGAGAGAATAAGAAACACGACAATGAGGACGACAAAAGTCAGAGCGTCAGGTAACGGGGAACCGGTCACAAGCGTATCCATAAACCGCGTCATGAGCAGGTAGAGAATGCCGACACCGCTCATCACAATGAGATTGACAACGACCGTCCAGATGGCGCCTTTTTTTGTATTAGCGACACCTTTATCCGATAAAGCAAACTTGCGCTTGAATTTTTCTCCAAACATTTAATTCACCTCTGCTTCACTGGAAATTCGCCATGAAAGCGCCCGGTTGTAATCAGCCCACATCCTGGAGTAGAGGCCGCCTGATTCTTTAAGCTCTTCGTGCGTTCCTTCCTCAACAAGACGACCGGAGTCGAGCACGATGATCTTATCAGCACCGATGACAGTCGACAGCCGATGGGCAATCATGATGACGGTTCTCCCCTTCATCAGTGCGGCAAAAGCGTTCTGAATCAACCGTTCATTTTCCGGGTCTGCAAAAGCGGTCGCTTCGTCCAGAACGATAATCGGCGCATCTTTCAAGATAGCTCGGGCAAGTGCCACGCGCTGTTGCTCTCCACCCGAAAGATAGGTGCCTTCCGTACCGATCAATGTGTCCACGCCGTCCGGAAGTTTGTCAATGATGTCTTTACACTGTGCAGCGTTAAGAGCGGCCATGACCTCTTCTCGCGTAGCTTCAGGTCTTGCAATTCGCACATTTTCTAAAATTGACGCCTTGAATAAACGATTGTTTTGGAACACAAAAGCCACTTGATCCATAAGGATGCCAGGGTCGATCTCTCGGACATCCACACCGCCCACTTCAACCACACCCGAACTGGCATCCCAAAAACGCGGGATTAAACTAGCAGCCGTCGTCTTACCTCCTCCCGAAGGGCCGACAAGAGCCGCCGTCTGACCGGGCTCCACCACAAATGAAACATTCTCAAGTGCAGGAAGATCCGCGCCTTGGTAAGTAAATGACACGTTCCTGAAAGCCACGCGGTTTCCCTTAGGAATTTGCGGATTTGACGCCACTTTCTGTACCGGCGCATTCATCACATAATCGATACGTTTAAGCGCCGCATCTGCAAGCATCATTCCACTCGCAGCAAACATGACTTTAGCAAGAGCCGTAGAAATGACTGCGGAAAAGACGGCATAGAAAGCAAAATTCGTCACGAAAGCGGCAAAATCACCGGATGCCAGCGCGCCCGGAGCCAGAATAAGCACGACAGGTACGATAAAGACGAAGGCACCCTCCGTAAAGGTGAGGTTCACAGATTGAGGTACACGACAAACAGCGCCTTGATAATATTCAGCTTTTTCGCTGTAATCCTCGATGGCCTGCTTGAAAGCTCTAAAAGAGTAAATTGTTTGCTGGAATACTTTGACAACGGGAATACCGCGCACATATTCAGTGCCCGCCTTGCTCATCGCATCTTGAGCCGCTTGGTATTCAGCTATATGCCCGGCGTTCTTCCCGCTCATCATAGATGCCATAGCCATGACAGAAATGACGGCTGACATGAGGCAGGCCGCACCCATCCTCCAATCAAAGATAAACATCATAACGAACATGGCGATAAACATGGCGATCGTTCCGACGATATCGGCCAGATTGTGCGCCAAAAGGGTTTCCGTATCCGCGGCAGCGCCATCAAGACGATTGCGAAGCAATCCCGTCGCATGGTGATCAAAGAAACCCAATGGAACCTTCATGAGGTGTGCTACGCCTTGCTTGCGAATGTTGGCCGCCGTTCGAAACGCCGCCAGATGTGTACACATCAGCGCGACAAAGTATATAACGATGCCTCCGACCGCAGAACCGAATGCCATCCATCCATAGGTTCTAATCCCTAATGCCTCAGTCCAATTCGGCGCTACAGCGATCAAGTCTCGTACAACGAGCCATATGCAGATATATGGCAGCATGCCCAAAATCATGGCAACTGCCGAAAGAGCAAGTCCTAAAAAAGTTAAACCTTTATAGTTTCCCGCATATGCCATCAAACGACTCACGGTTGATGGACTTTTCTCTTCTTTCAATATCATCATCTCCTTGCATTTTGGTGCACCTATGGGCTCTT
>JGI24710J26742_10002171_pt1 | contig 17518 bp, 10 predicted proteins | sample BioPla2DNA2_FD_26742 | JGI IMG/M metagenome (IMG submission 26742) | reverse complement strand
GATAGAACGAAAAGTACGATGCACAACAAAAACCATAATACATTTCTTTTCATTGCGTTCCCCCTACAATATACTTTGATTCTATTCCTCATTATAGATACGGGTATGATTATTGTCTAATACACATATTTTATAGATGCATGCAATAATCGAATGCAAGACCGGTTTCGTGCAAAAACGGGGTCACAAGAAAACCGCACGGCTTGTCTTGGGACAAACGGTGCGGCTTTGGTATATCATGGGGTTCTTTAATTAAAGGATTTCCTGCAGGCGGCCGGTTGTTTTGTAGGGTACGTCTTTCAGCTCCTGTATGGTTTTTGCGCCCAGCATCAGCATGATGACTTTCAGTTTGTAGAACTGCTGTTCCAGATAGTTTTTCGCGTAGTCGGAACCGCCATGCACTAAGAAGCTCAGTATTTCTCCGCTTGCAGCGGTCAGATCGGCGCCGATGATCAGCGCTTTTACAATATCCATGCTGGTACGCACGCCGCCCGAGCCGATCAGAAACGCATCGGGCACCCGGTTTCTTGCATCGATCAGCGCCTTGGCTGTGGGGATGCCCCAACCGAACAATTCAGAAAAGTCCTGGTCGGCGGTGCGCAGGTTTTCGATCTCTACAAAGTTGGTACCGCCGGCTCCCGATACATCGATATGACGGAAGCCTTCCGCGGCCAAGCGTGCGGCAACGGAACCTGCAATGCCGGTGCCGGTTTCTTTTACGATAATCGGCACGGGAATAGCGTCGCGTATTTTGCGCATGCGATCCAAAACGCCGGAGAAGTTCCGGTCGCCTTCTTTCATTACCAGTTCCTGTGCCACATTCAGATGGATCTGCAATGCATCGGCCTGCACCATGTCGATCGCGCGCAGGGCGTCCTGCGGTGTGGCGTTGGCGTTTAAGTTTGCCAGCACAAGGCCCTCGCCCATTTCTTCGCGCACCACGCGAAAAGAGCGTTCCGCTTCTTCTCCGTTTTCCAGCGCAATCGTCTGGGAACCCACCGCCATGGGTATTTCATAGGTGCGGGCCATGTCGGCCAGCTGCCGGTTGATCTCCATGGCAAACTCCCCGCCGCCGGTCATGGCGTTGATCATCAGCGGGTAGGCTATTTTTTTGCCTAAAAATTCGGTCGATGTGTCGATTTCGTCCAGGGCCAATAAAGGCAGTGCGTTATGTTCGATATAAATATCGGAAAATAACGGATTGCCTTCGTGTCCGGTTCGAAGATAGTTTTCCAGATGTTCTTTTTTTCGTTCTGCTCTCATACGTCCACCCCTTAGTTGTATGTAAGTATACCCGGAGGTGCCAAGTTTTACTATGTATAACCGGGCCGCTTACAGGGGGCCCGGTTCTATTATACTCTATTTTCCTTCCACTTTGCTTTTTTTCTGCTTGCGGACGGATTCTTTCACATTGTCGCGGGCCTGGGAAAGCATCAGGCGAATGCGGTTCACCTGATTGACCTCCGATGCGCCCGGGTCGTAGTCGATCGGGATGATATTGGCTTTGGGATACGCGCTGCGAATGGCTTTGATAACGCCCTTGCCGGTAATGTGATTGGGCAGGCAGCCAAACGGCTGCACGCAGACGATGTTTTCTGCGCCCATGTGAATCAGTTCGACCATTTCCGCGGTCAGAAGCCAGCCTTCGCCGTATTGATTCCCGAGCGATACGAATTCCTGTGCGTAAGTTTCTAATTTTTCGATCTGGAGCGGTGCGTCGAACCGGCTGTTTTCCAATGCCTCCCGGATAATCCCGCGATAGTGTTCAATGTATTTGATCCCTAAGTCTGCGGCCAGTTTCATGCCGTAGCCTTTGGAGAGCAGGCGCCATTTGTGTGTCGCATTCCGGAAGCTGTACATGAAAAAGTCGGTCAGATCCGGCACGAGCACTTCCGCACCCTCTTCTTCCAGCGTGCGCTGCAGATGATTGTTGGCTTCCGGCAGGAACTTCACGAGAATTTCTCCGACGATACCCACGCGGGGTTTCTTTTCGCCGGTGGTTTCCAGCCGTTCAAATTCATTGACAATGGCTTTTACATTGCGCTTGAAGTCTGCCATTTTGTGGTGGCGCACGTCTTTTTTCACTTTTTGTATCCAGCGGCGTTTCAGGATTTCTGTGGATCCCTTGATTTTCTCATACGGCCGGGTTTCATTGGACACGCGCACGATCAGATCGCCGTACAAAAGGGAAATAACCGCTTTGTGCAGGCCCTTCAGACTGATGGAAAAACCGGGCGAACTTTCAATACCCTGGGCCGACAGCGCCACCACCGGAATTTGCGGATAACCGGCTTCCGCCACGGCTTTTCGGATAAAGCCCACATAGTTGGACGCGCGGCACGCACCGCCGGTCTGGGTCATCACCAGGGCGATCTTGTTCACATCGTATTTGCCGGACTTGACGGCATGCATCAGCTGGCCTACCACGGTAATCGACGGATAACAGGCGTCNTTGTTAACATAGGTAAGGCCTTCATTTTCCACTTCCCGATTGATTTCGGTTAAAAACTCGACGCGCAGGCCGTCGGAATCCAGGGATTCTTTCAGTATTTCAAAATGATCCGGTGCCATTTGGGGAACCAGCAGCGTGTAGTCTTTGCCCATTTCTTTGGTAAATTCCACTTTGCTGAAGCCTTCATGCACCCGGTGTACCATGCGTTCTCGTTTGGCCAGCGCCTGGGTCAGTGAGCGCAGGCGGATTTTGACCGCACCTAAATTGTTGACTTCATCGATTTTCAGCACGGTGTAGATTTTGTCGTGACGCGCAAGGATCTCGTTCACCTGATCGGTCACCACGGCATCCAGCCCGCAGCCGAAGCTGTTCAGCTGCACCAGTTCCAGATCATCGGAATTGCCGATGATTTCTGCGGCGCGGTACAGGCGGGCATGATACGTCCACTGGTCCAGTACACGCAGCGTGCCGACATCGTCTGCGCCCAGTATGGAATCTTCCGACAAGACCGCCCAGCCCAAAGCGGTGATCACGCCGGGAATCCCGTGATTGATCTCCGGGTCGATATGATAGGGCCTGCCCGAAAGCACGATGCCTTTCTTTTTGTTCTCGCGCAGCCAGGCAAGCGCGCGGGCGCCTTCGTCCCGCACATCCTGTCGGTAGCGATCCATCTCTTCCCAGGCGGCATCGACCGCATTGTTCAGATGCTTGCGGTCGGGGATCCGGTCACCTAATTCTTCATACAGGCGCTTTTTCAGCCGCGTTTTGTTTTGCAGCGACAAAAACGGCGAACGGAAATCCACTCCGTTCTCCTGGAGCGAATCCACATTGTTGCGAATTACTTCCGGATACCCAGCCACCACCGGACAGTTCAGGTGATTGTTGGCGGTGTCAAATTCTTTTTTCTCGTAGAAGATGCTGGGATAGAAAATAAATTTGTGTCCCGCTTCCACGAGCTCTTCGATATGACCATGCACCAGCTTGGCCGGATAGCACGCGGTTTCCGATGTGATGGATGCCAGGCCCTTTTCGTACAGTTCTCTGGAAGACACGCCGGAGAGTTCCACCCGAAAGCCCAGTTTCGTAAAGAAAGTGTGCCAGAAGGGGTAGTTTTCAAATATATTCAGGACGCGCGGCAGTGCAACGGTCCCCTGGCGGGCCGCCTCTTCGGGCAGGCTCTCATACGAGAACAGCCGGTCCCATTTGTATTGATACAGATTGGGCAGATTGCTGTTTTCCGTTTGTATGCCGGCGCCGCGTTCGCAGCGGTTTCCGGTGATATAGCGCTTCCCGTTGGGGAAGGTGTTGATCGTGAGCGTACACTGATTGGAGCAGCGGCCGCAATTGGCCGTTTTTTGCGTGTAGGTGAACGATTCGATCGCGTCTTTTCCCAAAAGCGTCGAACTGCCCGTCGAACGCTCTCGGGCGATCAGCGCCATTCCCAGTGCCCCCATCAGCCCGGCTATTTTCGGCCGGATAGCGCTGCGTCCGGTGATCTTTTCAAAAGCGCGCAGGATCGCATCGCCGTAGAAGGTGCCCCCCTGCACGACGATATTCTTGCCGAGTTTTTTCGGGTCGCGCACTTTAATCACTTTCTGAATGGCGTTTTTAATGACTGAATACGACAAGCCGGCGGCAATTTCTCCCACGCTGGCGCCTTCTTTTTGCGCCTGCTTCACCTTGGAATTCATGAAGACGGTACAGCGCGAACCCAGATCCACCGGGTGTTCGGCCAAAAGCGCCTGCTTCTGGAAGTCTGCAACATTCATATTCAGCGAATGCGCAAAGGTTTCAATAAAGCTGCCGCAACCGGAGCTGCAGGCTTCGTTCAGAAGAATGGATTCTATAATGCCGTCGGCGATCTTCATGCTCTTCATGTCCTGGCCGCCGATGTCCAGGATAAAGTCGACATCTTCTTTAAAATACTTGGCCGCCGTGTAATGCGCGATGGTTTCCACCTCGCCGTTGTCAACCTGCAAGGCTGCTTTAATAAAGTCTTCGCCGTAACCGGTAATCCCGGAGCTGGCAATCACCGCATCGGGATGTTTTTTGTCGTAGATCTCTTTTAGCACATCGCGAATCAGTTCCAGCGGTTTGCCTTTGTTGTTTGCGTAATGCTCATACAATACGCGGGTATCGTCGTCGATCACAATGACTTTGGATGTCGTGGAACCGGCGTCCATGCCGATATAGAGATTGCCCGTATGGGTCGACAAATCGCCCCGTCTGACATCGTCTGTCTCGTGGGCTTTTGTAAACGCGTCCAGCTCTTCCTGCGAGGCAAAAAGAGGTTCCAGCGTTTGTTCGGTGTCGACATGAATCTCCACATCCGCATGAATCCGATCGATCAGACTCTGCATAGTGACAACCGGCTGTTCAACGGAAGCCAGGGCCGCGCCTTTGGCGACAAACACTTCCGAATCGTCCGGTACGATGCGCTGATGCGGTTCTAAACCCAAGGTTTCAATAAAGCGTTCCCGCAGCTGCGGCAAAAAGTGCAGCGGTCCGCCCAAAAAGGCAATATTCCCTTTGATCGGACGCCCGCAGGCTAAGTTGGATATCGTCTGATTGACAACAGACTGAAATACCGAAGCCGCGATATCGTTATTGGATGCACCCTGATTGATCAGCGCCTGAATATCCGTTTTTGCGAACACGCCGCAACGCGAGGCAATCGGATAGATTTTCTCATAGGATTCGGCCATTTTGTTCAGACCGGAGGCATCGGTCTCCAGAAGTGAGGCCATCTGGTCGATAAAGGCGCCCGTGCCGCCCGCGCAGATGCTGTTCATGCGCTGCTCCAGATTGCCGGACAGATAGGTAATCTTGCTGTCTTCCCCGCCGAGTTCAATGGCGACATCGGTTTCGGGAATGATGCTGTGTATGGCGGTTGTTCCGGCAACCACCTCCTGTATATGTTTAATGCCCAGATAGCGTTCGACAAACATGCCGCCGGAGCCGGTGACCATGATGGTCACGTGGTCGTGTTTAAAGGATTTGTACGCTTCCTGCATGACCTTTGTGACGGTATCTTTTACATCCGAAAAATGCCGGCGGTAAACGCTGTGAACCATTTCATTCGCATCGTTTAACACTACCAGCTTCACGGTCGTTGAACCGACATCCAAGCCAAATTTATATTTCAATCCCNGCATCTCCTTTTCTCGCCTACTGCTCCTCCACAGTATAACATACCGCACCAATCCGGTGCACTATTTTATCAGCGCCGATATTTCTTTAAACTTCGGGTGTCCCGCCGATCCGATGAGATCAAACAGCACGGTTTCCACATTGGTAATCACCGCGCCCATTCTTTGCATCTGCGAAAGCCCGTTTGCTTTATTGTCTTCTGTGCGCGAGCCCACGCACTCCTGCGGCAGATACACCTGATAACCCGCATCCAAAAGCGCGCGGGTACCCTGGTAAACGCAAATATGCGTTTCCATGCCGAGCACAATCACATGTTCCACCTGATTGGCCGACAAAGCTTCCAGGACCGGTTCGATCGCGTAAGTGAATTCCTTCTTTTCAAAAGTCGCCACATCCGACAAAAACTCCCGCAGCGGCTCGATTGTCGGGCCGAGTCCCCGCGGATACTGCTCGGTGGTGATGATCGGCAGTTCCAACAAGCGCGCGCCGTTTAACAAAGTGACACAGGCGTCTGTCAGCTGCCCGGATTTGTGGATGGCCGGTGCCAGTCTCTCCTGTATATCGACGATGATGACAGCCGTGTTTTGTTCGTTCATTCGTTTCATGGGCGGCTCCTTTCCTATTTATACGCTTCTTTTATGCATTCGCGTATAGTATAACACATGTTAAGAATGCGAGGGGCTATGCAGGCAGTATACAGGGTAAATGTTAAAACCGTATGAATTTGTATAAAAAGTGCCGGCGCTGCAAACGCCGGCTACTCGAAATAAAACAGTTCTTCAAAGGATTTGTCCCGTGCGAACCACCATCAGAGGGCGCCTTTCCCGCTATTTTCTTCTCTTGGGTTTGGCGCGGTCGATCACAACCGGGATGCCTTTTACTTTCTGGCCTTTCATAGCATTTAATACGCGTTCTACTTCTTTGTCACGGATGTCGATATAACTGGCATTGGGATAGATTTCTATTTTTCCGATCGCGCCTGCTTTCACATCGGCTTTGTCGGTTATGGTGCCGACGATGTGCCTTTGGCTGATGCCTTTGTCTTTTCCGGCGTTCATAAACAGGCGTTCAAACCGGCCGCGGTCCTGGCGGCTGCCCTTGCGCTCTTTGCGCGCCGGTTTTTCTCTGCGCGGTTCTCGGTAATTGGGATCATCGACCGCATCAATCTGTGTATGGCTGCTGGCGCGCACGGTTTCTTTGTACATGCGCAAGATAGCGCAGGCAATGTCATAGGAGTTGTGGTTCTCAGCAATCAGAAGATCCACCAGCGGTTCTTTCAGATCCTCTTCTTCCAGCATATTTTTAATCTGTCCGACGATTTTCTCTCTGGTATGCTGCTGCATGTCCTCCAGCGTCGGGAGTTCCTTTTTCTCCAGCCGGGTTTTTGTGTAACGCTGGATATCTCTGAGCTTGTAAATATCTTTTCCGGCAATAAAGGAAAAAGCGATCCCTTCTCTTCCGGCGCGGGCCGTTCTGCCGATCCGGTGCACATAGTATTCTTCATCCTGCGGCATGTCGTAGTTGATCACCAGGTCCACATCGTCCACGTCCAAGCCGCGCGCGGCTACGTCTGTCGCAACGAGAATATCCACCGTGCCGCGTTTGAACTTGCGCATTACGGTATCTCTCTGGCTTTGCTTCAGATCGCCATGCAAAGAATCGGCATTATACCCTTTGGCTACCATTTCCGCTGTCAGCTCGTCCACTTTCTTTTTCGTATTGCAAAAGACAATGGTCAGTTTGGGATTGTAGATGTCCAGCAGGCGGGAAAGAATCTCTGTCTTCATGTATTCTTTCAGTTCGAAATAAATCTGCTCGACTTTCGGGACGGTCAGCGCCTTGTGCGCCATTTTCACATACTCCGGGTCCTGCAGGTATTTGGAGGCAAACGCGCGGATCGGCTCTGCCATGGTTGCAGAGAAAAAGACCTTTTGCACCCGGTCGGGCAGGGCTTCAATCACCGTGGCCATGTCGTCGCGAAAGCCCATCGCAAACATTTCNTCGGCNTCATCNAGCACAAAATACGAAACCGTATCCAGCTTCAGCGTCTTTCTACGCATATGGTCCATCACGCGGCCCGGTGTCCCCACCACCACCTGCACCTTGTTTTTCAAAGCGCGGATCTGGCGGTCCATCGGTGCACCGCCGTATACGGGCAGGACGGTCAGATTCTTATAATAGCGGCCCAAACGGCCCAGTTCTTCCGCTACCTGCACCGAAAGTTCGCGGGTCGGGCACAGGATCATGGCCTGCAAATTTTTATCATCATGATTCATACGCTCCAACAGCGGCAAACAAAAAGCAGCCGTTTTTCCTGTACCTGTCTGCGCCTGGCCAATCATATCGCGGCCTTCTATCAGAAGGGGAATCGACTGCTCCTGAATCGGGGATAGTTCTTCAAAACCCATGGTTTCGATTGCTTTTTGACTCGGCTTGGATAGCCGTGCATAGGTATTACTTGTTTCTTTCATGGTACTTCCTTTCTTTTTGTCTTACTTAGTATCACACACAAACCGTCATTTTGCAAGATAATGGGTATTGTATAATGGACAAAGAAACAAATAAGGAGGAACTACATTGGATTGGAACTTGGATCAACTATACCGGGATTTCGGGGAAGCGTTTCAAAAGGATGAAAAGCAGCTGCAGCAAAAGCTGCAAGAAGCTCTGGAAGATGACTTTTCCGACCCCGGCGCAGACGCCTGGGTCAAACGGCTGGAGACTTTCACCGATATGGTATCACAGCGCATCCGATTGGGCGCCTATGCAAATCTGCGCACATCGATCGAATCGGATCTGCCCGAAGCGGTAAAAGCAAGAGACCGCATCCAGGCGCTGCAACCGGAGATGGTGCGGTATGCGGTCCGCATGAAACGCGCGCTGGCCGATACCGATATCGATGCGTTATTGGAAGAAAACGAGGCTTTGCAGCCCTTCGCCTTTTTCCTGCGCGAGCAAAAAGAAGACAGCGGGCATCTTTTGTCCGATGCGGAAGAAGAATTGTTTGCCCTTCTCACACAAACGGGTGCACAGGCTTTTCAGCAGCTAAAAGAACTCCTCACCGCCAAGCATATGATCGATATCGAACTGGATGGAAAACAGCAAACCCTGCCGCTTCCGGCGATCCGAAACCTCGCATACCACAAAGATGCGGCTGTCCGCAAAGCGGCTTTTCAAGCCGAACTGGACAGCTATCCCCGGATTGAGGATTCGGTCGCAGCCGCTTTAAACGCGATCAAGGGTGAATCCATCACCATGGCGGAAAAACGCGGATTCACAAGCCCGCTGGCAAAAACCCTGCACACCAGCCGGATGGACGGAGCCATCCTGCAAGCCCTTTGGACCGCGATCGACGAAGCGAAGCCCGTTTTCCAAAAGTATCTGCGCCATAAAGCGAAATTGCTCGGACACGAAGGGGGTCTTCCGTTTTACGATCTGCTGGCACCGGTTGGTGAGGTCGATCTGGCCTATACCTTTTCGGAAGCCGCCGATTTTGTCGTAAAAAACTTCCACGCCTATTCTACCGCCTTAGGGGATTACGCACAAAAAGCCGTCGATGCACACTGGATCGATGTGTATCCGAAAAAAGGAAAACGCGGCGGGGCGTTTTGCAGCAATCTGCACCCGATCAAGCAAAGCCGCTTTATGCTGAACTTTACCGGCTCCTACAGCAATCTCACAACCCTTGCCCACGAACTGGGACACGGCTGGCACGGCCATGTGCTCTCCAACGAGCCGTTTCTCAACAGCACCTATCCCATGCCGCTGGCTGAAACCGCATCCACCTTCTGCGAACTGCTCGTCAATTCCGCGGCCATGAAAGAAGCCGATACAGACACCCGCGCCGCCATCCTGGAAAACAGTATCGCCGGTGTCACACAAACCTGTATCGACATCCGCTCGCGCTTTTTGTTTGAAGACACCGTGTTTGCCAAACGAAAGGAAGGATCGCTCTCGGTTGACGAACTGAAAGAATGCATGCAGGACGCACAAAAAGAAGCCTACGGCGAAGGACTCGATCCCGAAGTCCTGCATCCGTATATGTGGATCAACAAGCCGCATTATTTCATGCCGGGGCTGGACTACTACAACTTCCCGTATGCGTTCGGAAATCTGTTTGCCATTGGCCTGGGCCGGCTGTACCGGGAAGACCCGGCTGGCTTCCCCGAAAAATACGATGCCATGCTCGCATTGACCGGGAAAGCCAATGTAGCCGATGTGGCACAATCCATGGGAATCGATCTGACCAAGCCCGACTTTTTCCGCGCATCCCTCAAACAGGTGGAAGAAGAGATCGACGAGTGGATCCGGCTGACGGAGGTTTAGCATGAAGCTTCTGATTGTTGTCGACTTTCAGCAGGACTTCGTAGACGGCGCATTGGGTTTTGAAAAAGCCCGGCTACTGGACGACCGGATCGCAGAAAAAATCACCGCCTACCGCAAACGCGGCGATGCCGTCCTCTTCACAAAAGACACCCACGAAGAAAACTATCCGGACACCCAGGAAGGAAAGCATCTGCCGGTGATACACTGCGTGAAAGGCACGCCCGGCTGGGAGCTCTACGGCAAAGTGAAAGAACTTGCAGAAGAAGACGATCTCGTCATCGAAAAACCGGCCTTCGGTTCCGCCGAACTCTTTGATCATATGCGAACATCCTGCGACCAATACACCTCGGTAGAATTGGTTGGTCTGGTCAGTAATATCTGTGTCTTATCCAACGCCATCCTCGTAAAAACCGCCTGCCCCGAACTGCCCGTACAGGTCGACACCGCCTGCACCGCCTGTGCCGACCCCGACGACCACGCAGCCGCCCTGCGCATGCTGCAAAGCGTACAGGTAGAACTCATCTGAACACTAAAAAATCCCGCTGCAAAGCTTGCAGCGGGATTTTTCTTTGTATTGTATCTATTGGTTTACTTCGATCTCTGCCGGTTCTATGCCCCAGATTTCTTCGGCGTATTCTTTGATCGTGCGGTCGGAGGAGAATTTTCCGGCATTGGCCATATTGATCAGGCATTTTTTTGCCCAGGCCTGTCGGTCTCTGTAGGCTTTGTCTACTTCTTTTTGTGCTTCTTTGTAAGAGGCAAAGTCATGCAGGACAAAGTACTGGTCCGGGGATTCGCCATTGTTGGGTTTGACGAGGCTATTGTAAATATCTAAGAACATATAGCTTCCGGCGTCGTTTAGTTCGTCGCCTACCAGCGAATCGACCACGCGTTTTACATCCGGCTGATTGTTGTAGATGCTGACGGGGTCGTACGAACCGCGTTTTTCCCGTATTTCTTCTACGGTGGCGCCAAAGATAAAGTTGTTTTCGGCGCCGGCTTCTTCTACGATTTCCACATTGGCGCCGTCCATGGTGCCGATGGTGGGTGTTGCGTTCAGCATGAATTTCATATTGCCGGTACCGGAGGCTTCTTTTCCGGCCGTGGAGATCTGTTCGGATATATCGGCCGCGGGGAAGAGTTTTTCGCCGTAGGATACGCGGTAATTGGTTACAAACACGACTTTGATTTTCCCTTTGATGCTTTCGTCGTTATTGATGACTTTGGCGATCTCGTTGATGTATTTGATCACGCCTTTGGCCCGGAAATAGCCCGGTGCGGCTTTTCCGCCGAAGATAAAGGTACGCGGCACCATATCCATATCGGGGTTTTCTTTCAGCCGCAGATACAGATCCCAGATATGAAACGCGTTCAGGAGCTGCCGTTTGTATTCGTGCATGCGCTTGATCTGGATATCGAAAATGCTGTCGGGGTCGATCTCGATTCCTTCTTCTTCCAGAATATACCGGGCAAGCTGCACTTTCTTCTCGCGCTTGATCTCGTTTAGCCGTTGCAAAAAATCGGTGTCATCGGCATATTGTTCCAATGCTTTCAGCTGATCCAGATCGGTTGCCCAGGTGTCGGTGCCCAATTTTTCGTCGATCAGCGCGGAGAGTTCCCGATTGGCAAATTTGAGCCAGCGGCGCGGGGTGATCCCGTTGGTTTTGTTGACGAATTTGTGCGGATACAGCTTGTACCATTCGCTGAGCACTTCGTGTTTCAGGATTTCTGTATGGATGGCGGCAACGCCGTTCACCCGGTGGCAGCCATGCAGGGCGAGAAATGCCATGCGTACGTGTCCGTCTTTGACGATCCGCATGCGTTCAATATGGTCGCTATGGTAGGAAATATCTGTCAGTTCGTCGACAAAGCGCTTGTCAATCTGGGTGATGATATTGTAGCAACGCGGGCAGACTTCTTCTACGATGTCGACCGGCCACTGTTCCATGGCTTCCTGCAGGATGGTGTGATTGGTAAAGGAGAAGGTGTCGTTTACGATGCTCCATGCGTCGTTCCAGTCCATATGCTCTTCATCCATCAGGATACGCATCAGCTCGGGCAGCGCAATCACCGGGTGGGTGTCGTTTAACTGCACGGCGTGGTATTCGGCAAATTTGGTGAAGTCGCCTTCTTTTTCCCGGTAGCGGCGCACCATGTCCTGTATGGAAGCCGATACGAAAAAGTACTGCTGCTTGAAGCGGAGCACCTTGCCGGAGCGCTGGCCGTCATTGGGATACAGCACGCGGGTGATGTCTTCGGCCCGGTTTTTTTCAGCCAGGGAGGCATCGTATTCAAAATTGTTGTATTTGGTGAAGTCGAACGGCTCCATGGGTTCGGCCTGCCACAGGCGCAGGGTGTTCACGTTTTTTGTATCGTAGCCGAGAATCGGAACATCATACGGGATGGCCCGCACGGTGGAGCGGCCAAAGCGCACCAGCACCTGTTCGGATTCTTTTCTGAGGCTCCAGGGGTCGCCGTTTCTCAGCCAGTCGTCTCCTTCTTCTTTTTGGAAACCGTTCAGAAAATGCTGGCGGAATATCCCCTGGGAATAGCGCACGCCGTAGCCCATTACGGGCAGGTTCATGCTGGCGGCCGATTCCATAAAGCAGGCGGCCAAACGACCCAGGCCCCCGTTGCCGAGCGCTGCGTCGTATTCCACTTCTTCCAGTTCGTTGAAGTTGATCCCGAGACTCTCGACAAAACCGCGAATCTCATCATACATTTCCAGGTTCAGCATATTGTTTCCCAGAGAACGGCCGATCAGAAATTCCAAAGAGAAATAGTAGGCCTGTTTCCCTTGCGCATAGGCTTCGTCGCTTTTGGCCCAGTCATTGGCCAAAAGGCTCATGATGGTGTCTGCGAGCGCATAGTATTTTTCATTGACGCTGGATGTTTCGATGGTTTTGGCGAAACGCAGCTGCAGCATGATTTCAAAGGTAGAGCGTAGTGTATCGATGGTCATCTTGTATCCCTCCCGAACCATTGGGTTCGTTCTTTCAGTTTCTTTGCCAGTGTATCGGTTAAAGCCTCTTTATGCATGCGCCAGGTCCAGTTTCCGCTTACGGTATTGGGCTGATTCATGCGCGCTTCTTTGCCTAAATATAATAAATCCTGTACCTGGAAGATGGCTAAATTGGCCACGGAACTCATCGCCCCGCGGATAAAGCCCCACTGGATGCCTTCTTTTTTGTCGAGATGAAAATAGCGGGTGGCGTAGTCGGTCACGGCCTGTTCCTGTGTTTGCATCCAGTCTTTCAGCGTCTGATTGTCATGGGTGCCGATATAAACGACATTGTCCCTTTCGTGTTTGTGGGGCAAATGCTCGGCGTTCATGGACGGGTCAAAGGCAAACTCCAGGATCTGCATGCCGGGGTAGCCGGCATCTTTTCGGATTTTTACCACTTCCGGTGTCATATACCCCAGGTCTTCCGCGATAATCTGCGCCCCGGGCATCTGCTCGTTTACCGCGCGGAAAAAGTCGGCGCCGGGGCCTTTGTACCATTGACCGGACGCGGCGGTTTTTGCCCCGTACGGCACGCCCCAGTAGTCGGCAAAGCCACGGAAATGGTCAATCCGGAGCATATCCGTAAAACGATAGACGTTTTTCAGCCGGTCGATCCACCAGGCGTACTGCTCTTTTTTGTGTACGTCCCAATCATACAGGGGGTTGCCCCACAATTGTCCGTCGTCGGAGAAATCGTCCGGCGGTACGCCACCGACTATGGTGGGTATCCTGTTTTTGTCCATGTGGAACAAATGCGGATTGGCCCAGACTTCGGCGCTGTCTTCGGACACATAGATCGGCAGATCCCCCATGAGATAGACGCCCTTGCGGTTTGCGTAGCGCTTCATGGCTTCCCATTGCGTGAAAAACTGCTTTTGCAAGAACACTTCAAAGAGGATCTCTTCCCTGAGTTGTTCTTTCGCCTGCCGGATAGCTTCGTTGTCGCGGTTTTTCAAAGGCGCGGGCCATTTGATCCACGGTTTTTCGCCGTTTTGCTTTTTGATCGCCGTATAGAGGGCAAAATCCGGCAGCCAGCTTTCTTCTTTTCGCATAAAGGCGAGCAGATCGGTTTCGTCGCCCCGCTCCAGTGCGCGCAAAAAAGCCTTGCGCAGCAAGGGACGGCGGTGTTTGTACAATAGGCCGTAATCCACATAGGAAGGATCGGTACAAAACGGCGTTTCTTCTACTTCCTGTACCGAAAGCAGTCCATCCGCACAGAGCAGATCCAGGTCGATAAAATACGGATTGCCTGCATAGGAACTGGACGATTGATACGGGCTGTCACCGTAACCGGTGGGCCCGATGGGAAGCATCTGCCAGAAGGTCTGGCCGGATGCATGGAGAAAGTCGATAAAATGAAAGGCTTCTTCACCCAGTGTGCCGATGCCGTGTTTCGACGGCAGGGAACTGATGGCCAGAAGCAATCCGCTGGCGCGAAGATCGGTTAAGTTTTTCATAAACATCCTTTTTATTTACTCTAATACTTTTCGTGTTGGCAGTGTATTGTTAACAGTACACATTATACCCCAACTCACTCCATATGAAAACTGTAAATTCGCCATTTGCTACGCTCTGCGTATTTTTTGGTATAATGTATTTATTATGAATCGAGGAGGCTCTTAAAGCCATGAAAACCATCTTCGTCTTCTACGGAGGACCCAGTGTGGAACATAATGTATCGGTCAACAGTGCAAAGGCCGTTTTGAATGCGCTCAACCGCGATAAATATCACGTACAGCCTGTGTACATCACAGAGGAAGGCGTTTGGCTGCGTCTCCCGGAAGCAAAGGAAGCGTTTGAAAACGTGGAGCAAATGAAACGGGAAACAGACGGGCAGAGTATTGCCCAGTCGCTTGCGGCGTTTCTGACCTCGCACGACTTTTCCGACGGCAAGACCGTGTTTTTCTCTGTTTTGCACGGTACCTACGGCGAAGACGGCGGGATTCAGGGTTTCTTTGAAACCGTCGATGTCCCCTATGTCGGCTCGGGTGTAACCGCATCCGCTGTTTGCATGGACAAAGCCCGCTCCAATGAGATTATGGAGCAAAACGGAATCCCGCAGGCAAAATTTGTCGTGCTGACCCGCCACCAGCTGGATACACAGGGACTGGACGCAGACGGTATCGTAGAAAAACTGGGCCTTCCCCTGTATGCCAAGCCGGCCAACTGCGGCAGTTCGGTGGGTGTGGTGCGCGTCACGGAAAAAGAACAGCTGCTAGAAGCGGTGGAAGAAGCCCTGCAGTACGATCATAAAATCGTGCTGGAAGAAGAAATCTGGGGCCGTGAACTGAATGTGTCGGTGATCGGAAACGAATCACCCCAGGGTTCCATCCCGGGGGACTTCGCCATGGAAACCGGCTATTTCGACTATGAACTGAAATACAAAAACCCGGACATTGTTCCCATTATTCCGGCCAAAATCCCGGAAGACCGCTTCTGTGACCTGGCCAATCTGGCAGCCAGAACCTATGAAGTACTGGGCTGCGGCGGCACCGCCCGCGTGGATATTTTTTACACCGAAGAGGGCGAACTGAAAGTAAACGAGATCAACACCATGCCGGGTATGTCGGATCTTTCCATGACGCCTGTGCTATGGAAAGCCACCGACGGAACCGAATACACCGAACTATTGGATAAACTGATCGACTGGGGCATCGATGCCCACGCCAAAAAGAAAGCGCTGGTGCGAACGTTCGAATGATACACATTTCTTTAGAAAAAATCGCCGAGATCACCGACGGGGAGATTCCCTGGCCGGAGTTTTCGGATGTTGTCATTGAAGGCATTGCCTATGACTCACGCAAAGTCGAACCCGGGAATCTGTATGTACCGCTTCCGGGGGAACGGGTAAACGGACACGCCTATATTCAGCACGCGTTCGAGGAAGGCGCTGCCGCCACCCTGTACGAAGAGTCGGAACCGGAGCCGGAAAAACCCATGCCCTGCGTGATTGTGCCTGATGGGGTCTTTGCCATGCAGGCTCTGGCCACCTGGTACATGAAACAACTGGACTGCAAAGTGGTCGGAATCACCGGCAACAACGGCAAAACCATGACCAAAGACATTACCGCAGCCCTTTTGTCCGACAGCTATGAAACCGTCAAGACCGCCGGGAATCAGAACAATGAGATCGGGCTGCCCTATACGGTACTGCATCTGCCCGAAGACACAGAAATCGCCGTCCTTGAAATGGGCACCGAACGCCTGGGAGAAATCCATACGCTGACGGCCATTGCCAAACCGGATGTGGCCGTGATCCTGAATGTAGGGGATGCGCATCTGGATTTTCTGCTGAACGAAGACAATGCCGCCACCGCCAAACTGGAAATGGCGGAGAACATGACAGAAGACGGCATCCTGTTCTACAACGGTGACGACCCCTGGCTGAAAAAGCATCTGCACGATGCGGTGCGTGTGCCGCGCCTGCATTCTTTCGGGATGGAGCCCGGCAACGACACGGTGTTTGAGGTAGTGGAAACCTCCTCGGAAGGGGTTACGATCCGCTTGAGCGACGACCCCGACGACACCTATACCCTGCCCGCCCTGGGTGCGCACAATGCCTGGAACCTGGCGGCCTCTGTCTTGATGGCCAAAGAACTGGGCGTAACGGAAAAGCGCATTCAAACGGCGCTCCCGCAGGTAAACTACACCTCTATGCGCCAGGAACTAAAGCATCTGGAAGGTTTCGATATTCTGGATGACTCCTACAAGTCCAATACGCAGAGTCTGGCCGCCGCGCTGGAAACCCTGCACATGCTGCCCTATCATTACAAAATTGTCGTGCTGGCGGACTTTTTGGGCACCGGTGACGACGAAATTGAAAAGCATGTCGGCATGAAAAAGTATCTCACCGAAGACAAGGTCGATGTCGTGATCACCACCGGCCCGCTGATGAAACACTTGCACGACGCTTTGGTAAACGAATACCCCGAAGGCGATGTGCTGCACTTTGCCCTTGACGAACGCGACGCGCTGATCCGTGCGGCGATCGACGCTGTGGTACCGGGCAGCGTAGTTTTAGTGAAAGGATCGCGCGACTTCGCCCTGGAAGATGTTGTCAAAGGACTCGAATCCGTCGAACTGTAAAAAGAATGGTCTGTGACAGGAGCCTGCTTTTCAGGCTCCTGTTTTTTGTATGGCGAACCCGTTTCGTTGCGAAGGGCTGTACCCGCATTGTCTGTGTTTGAAAAAACAACGAAAAGTTTTATTTATGATAGTATCATAAATCTTAATAGTNAATATTTGTCAAACTATGAATGTTCGAGTATACTATAGCTATTCAGGGCTCCTCATTGGAGCGATTATTTCTGTAAGGNGGAAACTATGAAAAAATCCGTAAAAATTACCTTGGCAATGCTCTTTGTATTGGTGCTTGCGCTGACGGCATGCGGCAGCCAGGACACGGCCACCACAACAGCCAACGAAATGCAGTACATGACCGCCGAAGAAACCAAAGAAGCAATCGATGCCGGATCCGACGAATACGTATTTTTGGATGTACGACAAGCGAAGGACTACGACGAAGCGACGGTAGAAGGATTTGTCTCGGCAGATATGCATGAAGCCAATAAAAACGGCAACAAAGA
>JGI24710J26742_10002169_pt1 | contig 17527 bp, 15 predicted proteins | sample BioPla2DNA2_FD_26742 | JGI IMG/M metagenome (IMG submission 26742) | reverse complement strand
TAATTTTAGTCAACTGGATATTTAAGAAAATTATTTTTGGTAGAGAATTTTTTATATTGATGATTATATTTAATTCAAATTAAATAAGCCTTGATAACTTGATTAAATCTTTATTTTGCAACTAATAGCAAAATAAAGATTTTTTAATTTCAAAAATTGACTATATTTTTATATTATAGTATTATTAGTATGTTAGCTGATATTTTTAGCAGTCTTTTGATATTTATCTACAATAAATAAAAAATAAACAATTAAAATCCATCCTTTAGTAAATAAATACTTTAAAATATAAAGAATAATTTTTTGACGACCTAGAATAGGAAGGAGGAACAATTATGAGTTATGATATACCAGAGCTACTTGAATCTTTAATTGGCTTGGAATGCATTAGTGTTAGAATAAATATGGATAATAATATAACTATAGATTTAAATGATAGAGATTTAGAAGAGTGGTCTGATGAAGATAAAGCAAACAAGGGTTGGAAGTTAATGACTGAATCTTGTGCATGGCGGATAATCAAAGATTCTATGATACTTTGTGGTCATTATGACGATGCAGAAGATATTATACCTGTTTTAAATGAACTTATTGGTGCCACTGTCGTTGAATTTAAACAAATTAGTCCTTATGATCTTTCTTTATCATTAAGTAAAGGTTGTGAGATTCAGTTTTTATCAGAATCTCTTAGTGATACTATTGTTAGTATTTATTCCCCTAATAATAAATACATTGCCTTTGAATCTGGAAATATGTGGACAGAAACACCTTCTAATGTTCCTGAAGAAGAATTAAATAAGGAAGAAAAGTTATTAGATGAACATTCCGAACGTTGTTTTAGAAGATGGAGTAAAGTTGTAAATCAAGTATCTTTTAATAGATGTAGTAATTGCGCTTATTTTTTAAGATTAAAAGGTATGTTTTATTTTTGGGATTTTGGATTATGTAGCAACGAGGCATCTTTAAATGATGGAAGAGTTGTAGGTATATGCTCGGGTTGTGATGCTTTTAAAGAGGAGTTAGAGTAAATTATTTTTTACAAAAAGNAAATAATAATTAATAAAAAATAGGCAGAGGACATTAACTAGTCTTACTGCCTGTTTTTAATAAGGAGATTGCCCATGATTGAGAAAGTTGCAGATTTACATATTCATTCATATTATTCGGACGGAACGATGTCTCCAAAAGATATTTTATCTACGGCTTTAGAAAAAGGTGTGGGCTTGTTGGCTATTGCCGATCATAATGTCTTAGAAGGTTCTAAAGAATTAGAAAAAATCTCCAAAGGATATGATATAGGCTTTATTTCTGCAGTTGAGTTAGATTCTCTTTATAAGGGAGAGGATATTCATATCCTAGGTTATGGAGTCAATTTATATGATGATGTCTTTTATAAATTTGTTAAAAGAAACCGTTTTTTACTTGATGAGATTAGTGTTAAGTTAATTAAGAAAATGCAAGAGGATTTTAATAATATATCTTTACAGGACTTTTTATCTTTTAATTATGATAATAAAAAGGGTGGTTGGAAAGCACTACATTATTTTATGGAAAAAGGTATTACAAAAAGTCTTAGAGAAGGTTTTGAGCTTTACCCTAAATATAACTGCTCCTATGATTGTGTAGATTTTCCTTCAGTAAAGGAAGTATGTAAATACATTCATAATGCTGGGGGGAAGGCAGTTTTAGCTCATCCAGGGGAGACTATTAAAGAAAGGGATATGACTATCTTTAAAAAAAGAATAGAAAGCTTAATTGATTTTGGAATTGATGGCATGGAGTGTTACTATCCTACTCATACTAAGGAAATAACTAAGATATGTTTAGATATTTGTAAAGATAGAGGCTTGCTTATAACGGCTGGTTCTGATTGCCATGGCGATTTTGGGAATGCTAAAATTGGGGAGATGAATATACCAGTTACAAATCTTTACCTTGGAGATTTGCTAAAATCATAGAAAATACTTTGGATGGGCATATAAAAATATATGCTCATTTTATTTGTTAATTAGTTTTTAATTGATATAATTAAAGAAAAATTATTGATTATAATTATTAAAAAGTATAGAAAGAGGTAGGTTTATGAATAATTTATTTCAATTTCAAATTTCAACTAATAAGAGCCAAGAGTTTTTGGATATTACACATTTACTTAGGCAAGCAATAGAAAAAGCTGATATTAATGAGGGTATTGCAGTAGTTTATTGTCCTCATACAACAGCAGGAATTACTATAAATGAAAATGCTGATCCAGATGTAGTAAGAGATATGCTTGTTGCTCTTGATAAAGTATTTCCTATTAAGGGCGATTATAGGCATTTTGAGGGCAATTCTCATGCTCATCTTAAATCTTCTTTTGTGGGAGCAGAAAAGACTATAATAATTCATGAAGGAAAGCCTGTTTTAGGAACTTGGCAGAGTGTATATTTTTGTGAGTTTGATGGTCCTAGAAACAGAAAAGTATATATAAAGATTTTAAAAGGTTAAAATTACTGATTTTTTTACTTGCTTGTAAAACATAAAAAGAAATGATTTAAATATCATGAGAAAAGCACGAGAAATTTTTAGATTATTTAGCCTTCATAAAAGCTATCTGTGTTTAGAAAGATTTAAGGTGTTCTTAAAAAGATGCCATTGAATATAATGTTATAGAATTATATTTAGTGGTGGTAGAATGGATACATTAAAAAGGGTATCAAAAGTTTTTGAGTCGGCAGAAGAAGTTCTTTTTGATGATAGTTCAAAGATTATCATAATGAGTGATTGTCATAGGGGAGATGGAAGTTGGGCAGATGATTTTGCTAGAAATCAACATATTTACTTTTATGCTTTATCATATTATTTTAATAGGGGATATAGTTATATAGAATTAGGAGATGGCGATGAGCTGTGGGAAAACAGTGATATGACTGAAATTGTACAAACCCACAGCCATGTTTTTTGGCTTTTATCTAGATTTTATAATGAAGGCCGCTTATATTTTATCTATGGAAATCACGATATTGTAAAAAGATCACAAAGATTTGTAGAGAAAAAATTATGGAACTATTATGATGAAGCCTTAAAAAGACATGTTCCTTTGTTTAAAAATATTAAATTTCATGAAGGACTAATTTTAAAGCATAAAGTTTCAGGAAAGAAGATTCTTTTACTCCATGGACATCAAGGAGATTTGATTAATGATACATTGTGGATTTTAGCAAGATTTTTAGTCAGATATTTATGGAGACCTTTAAATGTATTTGGAATAAAGGACCCAACTAGAGCAGCAAAAAATTATAATAAGAAAAAAGNAGTGAGAGAAAGGTTAACTAAATGGGTANAAAAAGAAAAACATATTCTTGTAGCAGGGCATAGTCATAAACCTTCATTTCCTGAATTAGGTGAAGCTGCATATTTTAATGATGGGAGTTGCGTTCATCCCAGGTGCATAACGGGGATTGAAATTATTGATGGATATATTATGTTAATCAAGTGGAATGTAAAGACAAAGGATGATGGTACCATGTATATAGCTAGGGAAATACTGGCAGGACCTCGAAGATTAAATGATTACTAGGATAATTTTTATAGTTCTTTCCATAATAATAATATACTGACTTAAAGGCTTTTTTAGATTTAAGTGCCTTTAATTATGGAAAGAAGGGAAAGCATGGATTGGACTTCTTATGCTCAAAGATTAATTTATGAAAATGGAGAATATCACTTAATTATTTATTTACCAGATGATGTTGAGTTCTCTAAGGAATTTGGAGAACAAACTTTAGAAAAAGAAAAAAATAATATAAGAAAATATATTGAAAAAACTTATCCTACCATAAAAGTTAGCTCTGTTAAATTTATGACTGGCTCAATTATTGCAGCAACTTTGATGCTTCAAAGTCCTTCTACAAAGACTTATGCGGCAGCTTCTTCCTTTAATCAGACTAATTCAATTCAACTTCGTATTAATAATAGATATGTAAATTCAGATACTTCACCTGTCATAGAAAACGGTAGGGTTCTTGTGCCCATTCGTATAGTGGGAGAAAGTTTAGGGGCCTATGTTCATTGGAAGTCAAAAGAAAAAGTTGCAGTAATTAAAAAAGATGATACGACTATTGAGTTACAAGCTAATTCAACTAAAGCATTTGTAAATGGAAAGGTGCATTTTTTAGACGCAGCTCCAAGGATCTATAATGGAAGGCTGATGGTTCCTATTCGATTTGTTTCAGAATCTTTTAAGATTCCTGTAGATTGGGATCATAAGGCTAAGGTTGTATTAATTAATAGTAGCTTGCCAAAAGCTTCAGATTATCTTGTTCAAAAAGGAGATACTCTTTATGGAATTGCCTCAAAACATAAAGTATCCGTTTCTGATTTGATGGAATGGAATAAGTTAAAATCAGAAACTATTTATGTAGGACAACTCTTAAGAGTAGTTCCCCCTTCAATAATTATTGAAGGGCCTGAAGTTTCTCTTGATGAAATGAAGATAATAGCCTATAAATTTGATACGGTTCTTGGCTTTACAGTAAAGTATTATGAAGGACATTTAAGTTCTTATAATTCTTTGAAAAACAACAACGCAAAAATAACGGATATAGCTAGTTTTAGTCATGGCATGAGAATAGATGGAAGCTTGGAGACAGATTATCCTCCAGAGGAAACAATAGCTTACTCTAATCAAAAGGAAATTAATTCTCTTATGTTAATCCATAATGCCCAAGGGGGAAGATTTCATAAAGAATTAGCTGAAGAAGTTTTAGAGGATCCAGTTCTTAGGGATAAGCTAGTAAAAAGCGTATTAGCAGAAATAGAAAAGTACGGATATAATGGTGTAGAAGTAGATATTGAAGGTCTTGGGCCTGATAGTAGGGCAGAATATACATCTTTTATTAAAGAATTAAAGGCCGAGTTGGGTCCTAAAGGTTATATGGTTTCAGCAACCCTTCCTGCTAAAACTGCTGATTATTTAAGAGATAATTGGACTGGGGCCTATGATTATAAAGCTATAGGCCAATATGCAGACCGGGTGATTATAATGACTTATGATGAGCATTGGTCAGGTGGAGTACCAGGGCCTGTAGCCTCATACGGCTGGGTAGAAAAAGTAATTAACTACGCAGTAAAAGAAATTCCTCCACAGAAATTGTTAATGGGAATTGCGGCTTACGGATATGATTGGTCCATTGATGGGAAAAATGGTAAGGCTGTTACGGTATCTGAAATTAATAATTATCTAAAAAAATATGGAGGAAAAATTTTATGGAATGATACTTATAAAGTTCCTTATTATAGGTATAAAGATGAAAATGGAGACGATAGGATTGTCTGGTTTGAAAATTTACAAAGCAGTCAATTTAAAATGAAATTAGCTAAAGATAAAGGTTTGCAAGGGATTGCTATATGGAGATTGGGACTAGAAACTAAAGATTTTTGGAATGGGATATCAAATAAGTAATAGTATATTTTTATAAAATATGATACAATGTAATAGATGAAATAAGCCTATTTATATATCTCCATGAGGGGGGGATTAAATGAAACAAAAGATTTTAGCTTGCATTACAATTCAACAAAACAGCCGCAGGCTTATTAAAAAAGGGGCTGAATTAGCAGAACAATTGGGTGGAGAGTTACATATACTTCACGTAGAACAAGGAAACAGTATTTTAGCAAAAAATGATACAGGAGAATTACTTCAAGAATTATTTGATTATGCTTCTAAGCTAGGGGCAGAAGTACATGTAGTTTGTGATGATAATGTACCTGAACGAATAGCAAGTTTTATTAAAGAAAATAATATTACTGAATTGGTTATCGGGGAAACAATGAAAAATAAGATTTACAGATTCCTTACAAATGACATAGAAAGTTACATTACATCAACAACTCCGGAAGTTGAAGTAGTTGTTTTAGAAAGAGAGAAGGCTTTAAAGGTAAAAGATAAAGAAGCATTTTCTTCTTAACTATAAAAGCGTACATTGTACGCTTTTTTTGCTTTATTACATTTTCATTACAACTATTGACAAATGAATTTTGACTATTTATTATACAATAGCATATATTATTAAGAAAAGGAGGTAGGATTATGATTTTAATTAATATTCATTTTCATGGAAATAATAGAATTGATAAATTATCTAAATATAATTTTTTGAATAATAATAGCCCTGCCTCAAAAGGATTTATTGTTTTATAGCAATTAATTCATTGATATATATTAATTAAGGCCATGGGTATTATTACCCGTGGCCTTTTTGTATATTTTTAAAGGTCATGGCTAAGCCATGACCTTTTATAAATATTTTTTATAAAGAAAATCATTTTATATACAAGGGTTCTTTATCAACAGGAGGGGTATAACTATGGGACGTTTATTTATTTATATAAAAAAGTACGGAAAAATTTATTTTATTGGATTTATAGCAATGTTATTAGGATTAATATTGGATATGTTTAATCCATATTTTAATAGAATAATTGTGGATGAAGTAATTATTGGGGGAAAGTTAGAGTTATTTAAAGAAGCTCTTTTAGCTTTAGTATTNATTACAGTTGCCAGAGGGTTTTTAGGATATGCTAAAGAAATGATATTTGATGTGGTTAGCTCTAAGACAATTGTAGATATTAGAAAAGATTTATTTGATCATATTCAAAGTTTATCTTTTTCATTTTTTGACAAAATGAATACAGGAGAACTTATGTCTAGAATTAAAGAAGATACGGATAATATTTGGCAAGCTGTAAGCTATGGATTGATGTTATTTTTAGAGCAAGTTTTTTATTTTATTATTGCATCTATTTTACTCTTTTTGCTTAATTGGAAGTTAGCCATAATTAGTTTGTCTCTTATGCCTTTTATCGGGCTTATTGCATACAAACTTGAAAAAAGAGTAGGAGAAGCCTATGAAAAAATTAGTGACCAAGGGGCAGTTATTAATACAATTGCCCAGGAAAATATAGCAGGGGTAAGGCTAGTTAAAGCTTTTGGAAGAGAAAAATATGAAATAAGGAAATTTTTAACTGAAAACGAAAAGAATTTCAATCTAAACCTTGAGCAAGCAGGAATCTGGGCTCATTATAATCCAATGATAGAATTTTTATCTAACTTAGTTATTGTAATAGTTATTGTGGCAGGAGGCCTTATGATTATAAATGAACATATAAGCATTGGAGTATTAGTGGCATTTAGTAATTATATTTATATGCTTATTTGGCCCATGCGCTTACTTGGATGGCTTACAAACTTGTTAGCCCGTGCTTTAGCTTCAAGTAGAAAAATAGAAAATATCTTTAAAGAAGAAACAGTTATAAAAAATCCTGAAAATCCTGTGATACCACAAAAGATAAAAGGGAATATTGCCTTTAATAATGTAGAATTTGAATACGATGGCCATTTAGCCCTAAAAGATATTTCTTTTGAAGTTAAGGCAGGAAGCACCATTGGAATTATGGGAGCCACAGGCTCTGGTAAAACTTCCCTTATTAACCTTATTGGCCGTTACTATGATTGTACAAAGGGATCCATTATGATTGATGGCATTGATGTAAAAGAAATGGATCTTAAGACTTTAAGAAGCAATATTTCTGTTGTTATGCAGGATACCTTTTTGTTTTCTGATAGCATAGAGGAAAATATTAGATTTGGAAATAGAGAAGCCAAAAAAGAAGTCTTAGTTAAGGCAGCAAAAGATGCAGCTGTCCATTCCTTTGTAAAAGAAATGCCCCAAGGATATGATACCATCATTGGAGAAAGGGGTCTTGGTTTATCAGGAGGACAAAAGCAGCGTATCTCCATAGCAAGGGCATTGGTAAAAAACAGTCCTATTTTGATTTTAGATGATGCCACATCTGCTCTTGATATGGAAACTGAATATCAAATACAAAAAGCTTTGGAAAAGAGAAAGGATATTACTAAAATCATTATTGCTCATAGAATTTCTGCAGTAAAAAATGCAGATGAAATACTTATTTTAGAAGATGGTAGGATTGTAGAACGAGGAAATCACAAGAGCTTATTAAATAAAAAAGGAAAGTATTACGAGATTTATTGTGAACAATTTCAGGGTTTTAAGGAGATTGCTGACTTTGAGATAAGTAATTAATATAGGAGAGGGATTATGTCAACAAACATTAGTAAAAAAGAGAGTCTAAAAGAAAAATCAAATATAGAAATTATTATGAAGTTATTAACTTATTTAAAACCTTATAAAAAAGAATTAATCAAAACTATGTTTTTTATGGGGATAGTAGTAGTAGTAGAATTATTTAACCCTTATTTTATGAAAAGGGGAATAGATTTTTATATTGTAGAAAAGGATATTAAAGGTCTATTTTTGTTTGGTGGGATAATGGTTCTAGCTAATATTCTAGCAATGTTTTGTAGTAAGAAAAGGATATTGATCATGGCAAAGGTTAGCAATAAGATTCTTTTGACTATAAGACAAGATTTATATTCTCATATACAAACATTGTCCTTTTCATTTTTTGATAGTAGGCCAGTTGGAAAGATTTTAGCAAGAATTATTGGAGACGTTAATTCACTAAGTGAATTATTTTCTGATAGTGTTACAAAACTTATTCCTGATATAATTAAGATAATAGTTGTAGTTATTATAATGTTATCTATGAATTTTAAACTAGCTCTGTTATCTTTAACGACCTTACCTTTTTTACTTGTATCTATATTTATAGTACAAATAATATCCAGAAGAAGATGGCAGACTTATAGAAAAAGAAATTCTCAAATGAATGCCTATATTCATGAAGATTTTTCAGGTATTAAAGTTATACACAGCTTTACATCAGAAGAGCATACAAGCAAAAGATTTTATAAGTTTTTAAATGATTTAAAAGGTTCTTTTGTTCATGCGGTTAAAATGAATGATTTGTTTTGGCCTATAACAGAGTTTTCCTGGGGACTAGCTGCTATTGTAGTATTTTGGTTTGGTGTAAGTATGCTAAATAGCGGAGATATTACGGTTGGTTTGCTAGTAGCTTTCACAGGTTATCTATCAATTTTTTGGCAGCCCATAGCAAATATTAGTAACTTTTATAATATCCTTGTAATTAATATGGCAGGAGCTGAAAGAATCTTTAATATAATGGATATAGAAGCTGATATAAAAGATGTGGAAAATGCTAAGACCTTGCCTAAAATTAAAGGAGATGTTGTATTCGAGAATGTTAGCTTTTGCTATGATAAGGATAATATTGTCTTAAATGATGTAAGTTTTCATGTAAAAGCTGGAGAAACAGTTGCTTTAGTAGGACCAACAGGAGCTGGAAAAACAACAATTATTAATTTAATTAGTAGATTTTATGAAAGTCAAAAAGGAAGGGTATTAATTGACGGTTATAATGTCAAAGAAGTAACTTTGGAAAGTTTAAGAGGTCAATTGGGGATAATGACTCAAGACACCTTTATGTTTTCAGGAACTATAAAAGATAATATAAAATATGGTAAATTGGATGCTAGCGATGAAGAAATTATAAATGCTGCAAAGGCTGTATGTGCTCATGATTTTATTATAAAGCTTGAAAAGGGTTATGATACCAATATAAATGAAAGAGGATCAAGGTTGTCAGCTGGACAAAGGCAACTAATAGCTTTTGCAAGAGCCCTTCTTGCGAATCCAGCAATCTTAATTTTAGATGAAGCAACAGCTAGTATTGATACTCAAACAGAAAGACTTATTCAAAAAGGTATTAAGACTCTTCTTTCAGGAAGAACTTCTTTTGTCATTGCTCATCGCCTTTCTACCATACAAAATGCCGATAGAATAATGGTAATCGATGAGGGGAAAATAAAGGAAACGGGTAAGCATATAGAACTTCTAAAAAAGAAAGGACTATATTACGATTTGTTTAATGCTCAATTTAAATTCTTATACGATTAATTTTAATAATACACTTTTATTAAATGTCGAAATATGTTATAGTTTTAATTNAGTCAGTTCGAAACCATCCTGACTATAAACAAAACTAGGAGGAAAAAAATGAATAAGTACACAAAGTATATGACGCAAGGTGCGGTAATTGCTGCTATATATGTAGTAATTACATGGATTTTTGGCTTTATGGGCTATGGCCCCATTCAGTTTAGGATTTCTGAAGCTTTAACAGTACTACCTTACTTTACACTGTCAGCGATTCCAGGGCTTTTTATAGGTTGCTTGATTTCTAACGTATTAATTGGTTCTCATCAATTGGATATAATTTTGGGAAGTTTGGCGACTCTTATGGCTGCATTTTTATCTTATAAGATGCCTAAAAGGGCTTTAGTTCCCTTGCCCCCTGTTATTGTTAATGCAATTGTAGTTCCAATTATATTAAATATTACAATGAATGCTCCTATTCCAATAACAATTGTTACAGTGGGTTTAGGACAAATTCTAGCTTGTTATGGAATTGGTTATCCTTTGATGTTAGTTTTGGAAAAGTATAAGCAAAAAATATTCTAATAAAATATGGCCAAAAAAGAAAGCTTTTGTTTACATTAATTGTAGACAAAAGCTTTTTTAATGAAATAAGCACAAGCACATTTTACGCTTTCTATAATAATATATTATAGAGTATATTGGGCGGGTGTGGTTATGAAAAATCATATTAATGCTTATAAATTAAGAAAGCTAATTGTGGGAATAGATAAAAAAGTTCCTTTGATTAATGGTAAAGAAGCTGTAGAAATAAATTTTGATAATGGAGCAACAACTCCCCCTCTTGTAGTAGTATTGAAAGCTATAATTAAGTATTTGCCTTATTATTCTTCCATTCATAGGGGAGCGGGATATAAGTCGAGATTTTCCACCTGGATATATGAAAGAACAAGAGAAATTGTAGCTGATTTTGTAGGGGCTGATAGCCAAAAGGATATAGTTATTTTTACAAACAATACTACTCAGGCAATTAATAAATTGGCAAAACGTTTTTTTCAAAAGGAGGGTAAGGGAATTGTATTATCTACAGTTATGGAGCATCATTCCAACGATTTACCTTGGAGGAAGGAGTTTGATCTGGACTATATTGGAGTCGACCAATACGGCAGACTTGATTTTAAAGATTTGGAATACAAGCTGGAAAAATACAAAGGAAAAGTGAAATTAGTTGCTATTGCAGGTGCTTCTAATGTAACGGGTTATATTAATCCTATTCATAAAGTAGCAAGGCTTGCCCACGAGTATGGAGCTAAAATATTTGTTGATGGTGCTCAGTTAGTCCCTCATATTTTAGTTGATATGAAAGACCACAAAGACCCTGAACATATTGATTTTTTAGCATTTTCTGGACATAAAATGTATGCTCCTTTTGGAGTTGGAGCTTTAATAGGGCATAAATATTTATTCGAAGGAGGAATTCCTTCAGAGCCAGGAGGAGGCACTGTAAAATTTGTAACTCATAAGGATGTATTATGGAATGAGCCTCCTCTAAACGAAGAAGCTGGCTCACCTAATCTAGTTGGAGCTATTGCTTTAGGGGAATCAATAAGATTTCTTAAACATATAGGAATGGAAAATTTGTATCAACATGAAAAGAAACTATTAAAATATGCTATAAAAAGATTAAAGGAAATAGATGACATAATAATATATGGGGATTCTTTTAACATTGATGACAGGGTTGGAATTATCTCATTTAATATTAAAGACGTTCCCCATGAACTAACAGCTTTGGCTTTAGCTTATGAAGGAGCTATTTCAGTAAGAAGTGGCTGCTTTTGTGCCCAACCTTACGTTCAAAAATTACTAAATATATCAGAAGAAGAAATAGAAGCTTATATGAAAAATGAAGACAAAAAAAGACCAGGTTTAGTTAGGATTAGTTTTGGCTTATATAATACTTTTCAAGAAGTAGACAAATTAATAAGATTATTAAAAGTCATTTCAAGAAACAAGAATTATTTTATCAACAAATATGGAATTAATTAACACGATAAAAAGTAGATAAATAGAATTAATCTAAAGATTGTATTAAATTATTATTTTTTATTATACAAATAGTAAAGAAATGATATAATTTAATTAAATAATATTTGACTAGTTGATATTAATTAGATAAATTATTTATAAACTGAGGTTTAATAATGTAGCATAATGCAAAATAATTTGCATAATTGCATAAATAATGTATAATAAATGATGTAGAAATACAAGCTGCTAATGATATTTTATCTCTTTTTAGGGGATGGTTCGATGAATTCTAATGTTAATATTGAGGGAAAATCTATAGAAGATAAATCAAATAGTGCTTGGTTAAAATTAGCTCTTGAGGGAGCTAATGATGGTTATTGGGTTTGGGATATTATAAATGATAAGGTTTATTATGATAGAAGCTTTGAAAAGCTTTCTATTATGAATAATTCCCCAACTCATTTTTCCTATGATTTAATAGATGATATTATTAATCCTTTGGATATTGATAGATTTAAAAATACATTAGATAAATATTTAAAAAAGAAAATTAAGCCTTTTAAAATAGAATGTAGAGTTAAAACTAATTCTATGGCTTATGAATGGGTTCTTATTCAAGGAAAAGCAAGTTGGGATGAAAATGATGAACCTATATATATGGCAGGGTCTTATACTTTTTTATCAGAAAATACTGATTCAGTGGACAATTATTTTGAAACCCAAAGGATGTTAAAAGAAACATCTGCCCTATTAAATGTTATTTTTAATAACATTCCAGATCCCATTTGTGTAAAAGACAAAGAAGATAGAATTATCCAGTGTAATCCAGCGGCTCTTACTTTTTGGAAGCAATCTAAAAGTGAAATCGTGGGGCAAAAATGTAATAATATGTGTGAAAAACCTTGCGAAGAAACAGCAACTCAAAAATCTTATAAATACAAAAAGCCTTTTAAAATGCAAAAATATATCGAACATATGAAAAAGTGGATAGATATAATGTCTTATCCTGTATTGGATGATGACAATAATATCCAATATCTCATAGAACACATCAGGGATATTACTGATTTAAAAAGGTCAGAAATGATTCTCCAAAAGCATATCGGTCTTCAGGAGAGATTGTTAGAAGAAGCAAATGAATACGACAAACTTAAAACTGAGTTTTTTGCTAATATATCTCATGAATTAAAAACTCCTTTAAATGTTATTATTGCATCTTTGCAGATACTAGAAAAATATTACACTCCAAGAGATAATGGAGTAAAATACACAAAGATTATGAAGCAAAATTGTTACAGGCTCTTGAGACTTCTTAACAATCTTATTGATATGACAAAAATTGATACAGGCTTTGTTAAATTACATCTAGAAAACAAGGATATTGTGAGTTTTATCAGGCAGATTACCCTATCTGTATCTCATTATATAGAAAACAAATCAATTAAACTTATATTTGATGGCACTGAAGATGAAATAATAATGGCTTTTGACTCAGAAAAAATAGATAGAATAATGCTTAATCTTTTATCTAATGCAGCTAAATTTACTCCTTCAGGCGGAGAAATAAGGGTTAGAGTTAGTGAAGAAGATAACCATGTTATTATTTCGGTAAAGGATACAGGAGTTGGTATCCCATATGAAAAACAACAATTGATTTTTGAGAGGTTTGGACAAGTTGATTCTCCAATAACACGACACAATGAAGGAAGTGGTATTGGACTTTCGCTTGTAAAGTCACTGGTAGAGCTTCATGATGGGGTAATAGAATTTTATAGTGAAGAAGAAAAAGGAACTGAATTTATAATTAAACTTCCTATTAAAATAACCGATGAGAAAATAACATCTGAGAAAAATAAAAATGTAATAATAAATGATGAAGAGAATTTATACATAGAACTCTCTGATATTTTGGATTAAAGCCTTCAATTAATATAGGCGATTAAGAGTATTTATTGTAAGCAAGATAATACCAATTATTGATTTATTAGTTTAGATTATGTATAATGTTTTTAAGCCCTACTGCTTGACACAAGGGGGCTTTTTTATTTAATTATTTAATGGATTTTAAATTTAGATTTATTGATTAATAAAATCTTTTGTTTGCTTGATAGAGATAGGATGGTGGAGAATATGTATAAGATTTTAGAAAAAGAAAAGCTTAACGAACTTGTTTATAGAATGGTCATTAATGCTCCTTATGTTGCAAGAAAATGTGAACCAGGACAATTTGTTATTCTTCGTGTTGATGAAAAAGGAGAAAGAATTCCTTTAACTATTGCAGACTATGATAGAGAAAAAGAAACAGTTACTATTATTTTTCAGGTATTGGGCTATTCTACTAAATTATTAAGTGAGAAGAATATTGGAGATAGCTTGCAGGATTTTGTTGGTCCCCTTGGAAAAGCAAGTGACTTAAAAAAACATAAAAGAGTATTAGGAATTGGCGGTGGAGTTGGAGCAGCACCTTTATATCCTCAAATAAAAAAGCTATCTGAAATGGGTGTTGAACTAGATGTAATTTTAGGGGGCAGAAGTAAAGATTTTATAATATTGGATGATAAATTTGAAGCTATTTGCAATAATGTATATTATGCTACTGATGACGGGACAAAAGGAGCAAAAGGCTTTGTAACGGATGTATTAAAGAGACTTTTAGAAGAAGGAAACAAATACGATGAAGTTATAGCTATTGGTCCCCTTGTGATGATGAAAGCAGTAGTTGGTATTACAAAGCTGCAAAATATTAAAACCTCGGTATCACTAAATCCTATTATGATTGATGGGACTGGTATGTGTGGAGGATGTAGGGTAACTGTAGGCGATGAAATAAAATTTGCTTGTGTTGACGGGCCGGATTTTGATGGTTTTTTAGTTGATTTTGATGAATGTATAAGAAGACAGGGAATGTATAAAGAAGAAGAACATGCTTGCCGTATTGGACTAGGAGGAGATTAAAATGCCTAATATGAGTTTAAATAAAGTAAAAATGCCTGAACAAGATCCTAAGGTAAGAAATAAAAATTTCAATGAAGTTGCCTTAGGCTATACTAAAGAACAAGCAATGGAAGAAGCAACAAGATGCTTAAATTGTAAACATAAGCCTTGTGTATCAGGCTGTCCTGTTAATGTGCCTATACCGGAATTTATTAAAGAACTAACAAAAGGAAATTTGGAAAAAGCTTATGAGTTGATAACAAAGGAAAATAATTTACCTGCTATTTGTGGAAGAGTATGTCCTCAAGAAAATCAATGTGAGAAAGTGTGTGTGCGAGGCATTAAAGGAGAGCCTGTAGCTATTGGGAGACTTGAGAGATTTGTTGCAGATTATCATATGCAAAAAGGTGAAAAAAGAAATATTGATATTAAGAAAAATGGTATTAAAGTTGCTGTTGTAGGTGGAGGACCTGCAGGTCTTACTTGTGCAGGAGATTTAGCAAAATTAGGTTATGACGTTACAATATTTGAAGCCCTTCATACTTTAGGGGGCGTGCTAATGTACGGCATACCAGAGTTTCGTTTGCCTAAAAAACTTGTAGAAGAAGAAATTGAAACAATAATTAATTTGGGAGTAGAAATCCAGAAAAATGTAGTTGTTGGCCGTTCTATTACAATTGATGAACTTATTAAAGAGGGTTACAAGGCTATATTTGTTGGAAGCGGAGCTGGTCTTCCAAAGTTTATGGGTATCGAAGGAGAAAACCTTAATGGTGTTTATGCTGCTAATGAATTTTTAACAAGAATTAATTTAATGAAGGCTTATGACTTTCCTAACAGTCCTACTCCCGTAAAAGTTGGAGAAAAGGTTGCAGTAATAGGTGGCGGAAATGTTGCTATGGATGCAGCAAGGACTGCAAAAAGATTAGGAGCAAAAGAAGTATATATTATTTACAGAAGAGGGGAAGAAGAATTACCTGCAAGAAAAGAAGAGGTAATTCATGCTAAAGAAGAAGGAATAGTATTTAAATTTTTAAATAATCCTAAGAAAATAAATGGAGAAGATGGATGGGTTAAATCTATTGAATGTGTAGAGATGGAATTAACAGAAGCCGATGAAAGTGGTAGAAGAAGACCTGTTGAAATAAAAGATAGTAATTATATTATGGATATAGATACCGTTATAGTAGCGATTGGACAAGGGCCTAACCCATTAATTCGTCAAACAACCCCAGGTCTTAAGACAAAAGAATGGGGTGGAATAGTTGTTGAAGAAGAAACCATGGAGACTAGCAAAGAAAATGTATATGCTGGTGGAGATGTGGTAACTGGAGCTGCAACAGTTATTTTGGCCATGGGAGCAGGCAAAAAGGCCGCTAAGGCAATTCATCAAAAACTTCAAGGAGACAAAAATTTATAATGAGTATATTTTTTCAATATAAAAGAATCTAGCTAAATTTAAGATGCAGGTTCTTTTATATTGTATGTTTTAAATGGGAGATTGATTCGGTTGCGGCCAAATTTTTTAGCCTTATAAAGAGCTTCATCTGCCGTTTTAATTAAGCTATTCATATCTTCTGCAGTATCAGGATAAACAGATATTCCGATAGATACGGTAATTTTTATTGTTTGAGTGTCTATTTCAAAAGAATTGTCTTGAATTGCTAAACGGATTTTTTCGGCAAAGTCATAGGCTTTTGATAAGGAATAATTATGAAGTAAAATGCAAAACTCTTCACCGCCTATTCTTGAAATATTATTAGAAGGACAAAGCTCTTTTAAAAGCTTTGTAAATTCTTTTAAAACTTCGTCTCCGACAGGGTGACCATAGTTATCATTGATATATTTAAAATGGTCTATATCTAGCATAATTAAGGCCAGTTTATTTTTTGTTGAAAGATTAGAAAAGCTTTTTTTCAGCATACAAGTAAATTGGCGTTTATTATTAAGACCTGTTAGATAATCTTTTGTAGCTTGTATTTTAAGATTTATATAAGAAGTATAGTTTTTGCGTATAATATATAAAAGAAAAAGGATATAAGAGCTGGTGAGAATACAAGTAAAAACAAAAGAATGAATAGGAATTGACAAGGACTTAGAGTAAGTTAAGGATATAATAAGCCATAGGCTGTTTAAGGTTATCCATTTATATTTTCTTGAAAGGAATAAAATATCTGTAATTCCACTAGAAATAATAAACAGTAAAGTTATGACAAGATTGTTTAATGAAAGAGAACTAATTAAATTAAAGCATAAAAGAATTAATCCTGCTATTAATGAAGAAGAAAAAGCTCCAAATAAGGTCGTAAGGGAAAGGATAATCCAAAGAGTTAGTATATATAAGAAATTATCGTTAGTTAATTTAGGATAAGAAAAAAACAATATCCCAATAGACCCTCCGATTAATCCAAGGATTTCTTTTTTATATTTATTTTGTTTTAATAAATATCCTTTAAATAAAATACTTCCCAAAGTTATGATAGAAGTAATAAGAAGCATTTTATCTAAAAAATTATTAAGCATAAGAACTCCTTCTTTATTATTTATTTAATAAATAGTATTATGCTTATGAAGATGCTTATAATATCATTATAAGCAATTTTTTGAAAAATTCAAATATAATAGTAAAAAATAACTAGAAAGATGTAATATTTTTAGATAAAAACAAGATAATTGTATTTTAATTAGTTTAATTATTC
>JGI24710J26742_10002167_pt1 | contig 17530 bp, 11 predicted proteins | sample BioPla2DNA2_FD_26742 | JGI IMG/M metagenome (IMG submission 26742) | reverse complement strand
CTATTGTGCGCTCTTATATTCCTGGATTATTCCTTTAACATCTTCAGGAGATAACCTGCCATAGACTTTGTCGCCTACCAGAACAACGGGAGCTAAACCGCATGCGCCAACACAACGCAGTGAGTTCAGGGAAAACAATCCATCCTTGTCGGTTTCACCAACCGCGATGCCCAGTTCTTTCTTAAACTCTTCAAGAACCTTTTCAGCTCCTCGTACGTAGCAAGCTGTACCCATGCATACTGAAACAGGATATTTACCCTTTGGTATCATGGAGAAGAATGAATAAAACGACACAACCCCGTAAACTTTGGCAGTTGGAATTTTGAGTTCTTGCGCGATAACCTCTTGAGCTTCCGCTGGAAGATAGCCAAGGAAATCTTGGGTTTGGTGCAACACGTTGATCAATTCTCCGGGATTGTTGTTGAATGATTCGCAAATGGAGGAAATCTTCTCCCTGACATCTTTTCTGATTTTTATTTTTATACTTGACATAATCTCTTTATTTGCTCATTAAGTATTCTATTTATCAAGATCAACTTCGATCAAAGGTTTTCTGTCGAAATAATGGGTATGAAGCAGGTGGTGAGCTTTTTCACTTCCCGGCTTACCCAAGAATTCCTTGTAAATTTCCTGTATAGATGGATTTTCGTGGGATTTTCTGATAGGCATATTTTTATCGGCTTCATAAATTGCCTGCCAACGGGCTTTAATAATCTCGCTGTTTCCATGGTGAAGTGGTTGGCCTCCACCGTCGATACATCCACCGGGACAAGCCATTATCTCTATTACATGGAAATTGCTTTCCCCTCTCTTAACCTGTTCAAGAAGTTTTCGTACGTTGCTCAGTCCATTAGCTATTCCAATATTTAGTTTGAATCCATCAATATCAACTACCGCTGATCGGACTCCTTCAAGACCGCGAAGCTCCTCGAAATCGATTTTAGGAAGTGTTTTTCCGGTTATAACCTCATATGCGGTTCGGCAAGCGGCTTCAATAACTCCTCCTGTTGTGCCGAAAATAACGGCCGCACCGGTTGACATTCCAAGTGGTCTATCAAATTCAGTATCCTTAAGAGCAGAAAAATCAATGTTCGCCTGCTTTATAAGATGTGCCAATTCCCTGGTAGTTATGGAGTAATCAACATCCGGGTTGCCATTGACCTTAAACTCATCGCGGCCACATTCATATTTTTTAGCAAGGCAAGGCATTACGGAAACGACAATCATGTCCTCCCTCTTAATGCCAATTTTGTCAGCAAAATAACTTTTTGCTATCGCACCGAACATCTGTTGTGGCGATTTAGCGGTAGACGGTATATCCTTTAATTCAGGGAACTGATATTCAAGGAAATTTACCCATGCGGGGCAACAAGATGTCAGCAGGGGTAATTTGGCGTCTTTTTCACCGTTGAGGAAGCGGGTCAACCTTCCGATCAATTCGGTTCCCTCTTCCATAATGGTCAGATCGGCGCTCCAATCAGTATCAAATACATAATCAAAACCCAAAGCTTTCAATGCGGACACGATTTTGCCCGTAACAATGCTTCCGGGCTTCATGCCGAATTCCTCTCCCAAGGCGACTCGAACTGCTGGTGCTACCTGAACAACCACGGTTTTTTCCCCGTCAGCTATTGCCCTGATAATTTTCGCGGTGTGGTCAACTTCGGTAAGAGCCCCAACAGGACAAACGGCAACGCACTGTCCGCAGAATGTACAGGGGGAGTGGTCAAGATGCTGGTTAAATGCTGTGGAAACAACTGCCGGAAATCCTCTTTCAATTGCCGAAAGAGCTCCAACAGTTTGTAGTTCATTGCACATCATCTCACATCTGCGACACATGATACATTTGTTCATGTCGCGAATAATAGAAGGCGATACTTCCAATTGATATTGTGACTGTTCTCCCTCGAAAGGAATTTCCCTTATTCCAAATTTTATTGCCAGATCTTGTAGCTCACAGTTTCCGCTTTTCGCGCACTTTAAGCAATCTGCGGGGTGGTCGCTCAGGATAAGCTCAAGAACCGTTCTTCTCGCATTAATTGCCCTTATGGAATTGGTCCTGACAACCATACCTTCCACGCATTCAGTTACGCAGGCAGGAGCGAGATTGCGGCGACCTTCCACTTCAACAACACAAATTCGGCAACCGCCCGGTCTGTTGTGAATGTTCATGCCACTCAATTCAAAATGGCAAAGTGTGGGAATAGTTATACCAATTTTTTGCGCGGCCTTTAAGATCGTTGTACCTTTTGGTACCTCTACTTCTTTAAAGTCAATTGTTAATTTTATTGTATCCATTATTTCAATATCCTTCTATATTATACTAATCGCGTTGAACTTACATCTCTCATAGCAAGTCCCGCATTTGATACATATCTCCTGGTTGATTTCGTGTGGCATTTTCTTGTCGCCCTTGATAGCACCAACCGGACATGAGCGGGCACAGGCAGTACAACCAATACATTCTTCAGTATCTATTACATATTGCTTGAGCGCTTTACATTGACCGGCCGGACATTTTTTGTTTTCCACATGGGCAAGATACTCGTCCCAAAAATTATCCATAGTTGATAATACCGGATTTGGAGAGGTCTGGCCCAAACCGCACAAAGCAGTATCTTTGATAACCTTGCACAGGTTTTTAAGGTTATCCAGGTCCTCCACCTTACCTTTACCCTGTGTTATTTTGTCAAGTAGCTCATAAAGTCTTTTGTTGCCGATCCTACATGGCGCACATTTTCCGCATGACTCCTCTACGGTGAATTCAAGGTAAAACTTGGCGACAGAGACCATACAACTGGTTTCGTCCATTACGATCATACCGCCAGATCCCATCATAGAGCCGGCGGCGATCAGATTATCATAATCTATCGGGGTGTCAAGGAATTTTTCGGCAAGACAGCCTCCGGAGGGTCCTCCGGTTTGTACCGCCTTAAATTGTTTTCCGTTTTTGATGCCACCGCCAATTTCATAAATAACTTCCCTCAGTGTAATGCCCATGGGAACTTCAATCAGGCCAACATTGTTGATCTGTCCGGCAAGCGCGAAAACTTTTGTACCTTTTGATTTTTCGGTTCCGATTGATGAAAACCATTCATATCCCTTATTGATTATAACCGGAATGTTGGCGAAAGTTTCAACATTGTTGACATTCGATGGTTTTTTGAAATAGCCCTTTTGAGCCGGGAAGGGTGGTTTGAAGGTCGGTTCTCCCCTATGACCCTCCATAGAGTGAATAAGTGCAGTTTCCTCGCCACAGACAAAAGCTCCCGCTCCATAGCGCAATTCGATGTCGAAATCAAAACCGGACCCGAGGATGTTTTTACCCAGAAGGCCACATTTTCTTGCCTGATCAATCGCTATTTTCAGTCGTTTTATGGCTAAAGGATATTCGGCGCGAATATATACCAAACCCTTTGTCGCGCCAATGCAAAAACCTCCTATGGCCATCGCCTCGACAACTGAGTGTGGATCGCCTTCAAGGATAGAACGGTCCATAAAAGCGCCCGGATCTCCCTCGTCGGCGTTGCAGATCATGTATTTCTGGTCGGCAGCGTTTTTACTCGCTATTTCCCATTTTAAGCCGGTAGGAAATCCGCCACCGCCACGTCCGCGAAGACCGGATTTCTTGATAATGTCTATAGTTGCTTGTGGATTATTTTGTTCCAGAACCTTTGTCAATGCCATATACCCATCATGAGCGATATATTCGTCGATATTTTCAGGATCAATGAGTCCGCAATTCCTAAGCGCTATACGCAACTGTTTTTTATGCAAACCGGTATGTTTGGTATCTCCTTTATCTCCTTTGGCTTTAGGATCCAGGCAGAGTAGTTTTTCAACTTTTCTTCCTCCAATTAAATGCTCAGCAACAATTTCTTCAACGTTTTCCGGGGCAACCTGAACATAAAAAGTGTTATCCGGTAATATCTTTACGATCGGGCCCTTTTCGCAAAAGCCGAAACAGCCTGTTGATATTACCTGAATCTCATCGTCTAGGTTTTTTTCAGAAAGAATTTTGTTGAAATTACTGATGACTCTTTCGCTTTGAGATGCGTGGCAACTAGCTCCTCCGCACACTAAAACGTGGTATTTGTAATTTGCCATTCCTTGTTTTGTTATTTGTTGTCAATAGATTCGTAGTTAACCGGGATTATGCCTTCAAGCAATTCGTTGTTTACAATATATTTGCTCACAACTTCCTCAGCTTTCATGGGTGTTACATATCCGAATACGATCGGTTCGCTTCCAGGTTTCTTGACCTCAATCGTGGGTTCCGCATAGCAATATCCCATACAACCGGTTTGTGTAACAACTGCTGGTATATTCCTTTTCCCGCACTCATTGATGAGTACTTCCATTACCTGTTTTGCCCCGGCGGCGATACCACAGGTCGCCATGGCGACTTTTATCTGGATCAGATTTTCGGCGTTTTCTCCATCTACCCGTAGCCGTAAAGTAGATTGTAGCTCGTCCCTTTTCTTTTTAAGATCGGCCAATGAATTGATTTTATTCATGTTACAAATATTATGTTATAACTCTAAGACGGGCGTAAAATTATTGAAATTGTCGGTAATTGCAAATTAATTGTCGATTAGTTTTGGAGTTGACATATTATTGGTGAAACCCAATTATTATAACTAAATTGGGATAAACAAATCAAATGGCTTGTTGGTGTCGATATACCATATGACAATAAGGTTTTAATGGTCCGCGCTCTTTTTATATTTATAACAGGCAATTAATAATCGTGCGGTTAGCATGTCGATAATTATTTTGTTTATACTTGCTTTGACAAGTTTGAATCATAAAAATATTTAATTTTATTTCCGGAATGGTCAAGATTACGGTGTTAATGGATGATAAGCTGAACCCTGAAAAGGGAGAATACCATGTCGAGCATGGATTGTCGATGTTGGTGGAATTCGATGGATTAAAAATAATATATGACACGGGATCGTCCGGTCGCTTTATCTTGAACGCCGGATTGATGGGATTAAATCTTGGAAATGCCGATTTTATGTTCATATCGCATGGCCATTATGATCATATGGGGGGAGTGGACAAGTTTTTAAGTAATTATGGAACAGTTCCCGTATACCTTTCCGACAACATAGCCGGAAATCGTTTTTATTCGTCAAGAACATCTTTGAAGAGGGATATTGGTGTCGACAACAATATTTTTGTCAAGCATGCCGATCGGTTCATTTTTTTGTCGGATAGCAGGTGGCTTTCCGAAAACATTGCTTCAGTAAAATGCGATATCGAAGATTTTCCTGGACCAAAGGGCAATAGTTTTCTTTCAATCGCCAATTCGTTGGGTGAAGGGGTTGATAGTTTCCCGCATGAACAGTCATTGGCAATACGGGATGGAGATGGCTTGATCATTATTTCCGCATGTTCTCATCGCGGTGTAATGAACATTATCGAATCATGCGAAAAATTTACGGGAACCAATATTGTAAAAGCTTTTGTGGGTGGAACACACTTTATTGATGAGGTGGACCGTAAAAACACCGAAACGGAGGATTTTGTACTCTCTTTTAGTTCAAAATATCCTTTTACCTTGCTCTATACCGGACATTGCACGGGTGACAACGCGAGAAAGGTATTTAAGGAGAATGAAGGAAGTTTGCAGGTCGAGTACTTTTATGTGGGCAAGGAAATATTGATCGATTGATCGCGATAAAGATGGTTCATTGTATCCGCAATGCGCCTACTTTGTCTGTTCCCCGGGATTGATAACAGGGTTTCCCCACTGATTTAGCGGAGATTGGCACCGGATTCATTATGTTCGACAATTCCATTGGAATATATCCGGAAGAAAGTGATTTATACCTCCATCAAGGAATATTGATTGTCCATTGGAATAATTTTAAGGTAATCATCGATTTTTGCGCCGGATAGGCAAGCTTCAATTATTTGTCTGCCAACTTCCGAAAGATCCGGGGTCAGATATTTTGGAAGCTCTGATTTGAAAAAATCAAACAATATTTCAGCACCGGCATCATAGCCGGATGTTTCAATCTCAATCTGTTGGTAAACACGGAGAAACCTTGTTGGAATCTTTGTCCCTTCAATTGTAAGGTAGTTGAGTTCAAAACCGAGAAGAGGACAACGGGCAGGTTGGTACTGATCGCTTCTCAGTTTAGCGTTGCCTCTTCTGGTTAGATATTCCCTCATTAGTAATTGAGGCTTGAATCCAACTTTCCAGGCTCCTATGTATTGGTTCGGAACTAANGTATATCTCATCATAGGGGAATCNATGATTTGTTCCAGCAGCAGGTTGGCATGAAGCACCATTTTACCGGTAGCGAAGGGCCAATATGAACCTACACCTTCACTACCCATTCCCTTGCTCTCCACGATACTTGGATTCTCATGTCCTCTTGGGGAGACCAGTCTCCATAGCCATGCTAGAGCAGGGGGGAGGATATGGAACAATCCGATAATACCATAAGTTGGATGTTCTTTTGTGCATGGGGGCGTTCTTACTCCGAAGCTTCTGATATCAACCGTTACAGGTTTACTTACAATGTTGGGTACAACCTCCCTTGGGACAACAACCCTTGGATTGGGACATCTTTTTCCTGGACTATCTTCCGTATGTTCCCAAATCAATACAGTTGAATCAGGTACAGATCGGATATTGAGAAATAGGAGAGGCTCTTTCGATTTAATGGTTAGCTTTTCAAGGAATGGGTCATCGCCATATCCCTTTACGCCATCAACCCTTATAAACCAGGAGTTTTCAGCGTCCAATACTGTTAATTTGCCGTTTTTGTCTTGTATCGAAGGATGGCATAGCGCCATATCGTCTGTTACGGGATTGAAGGTACAGAAAACGGGAAGGTTCATCAACCTTTTTTCACCGGTAACAATGTTTTCTCCAATAAGTATCTGGCCATTGTTTTCCCTGACTATACTTTGTAGCATCTCGCTTTTCCCCCCACCGCTTGCCCCCTCGTGCATAAAAGTTGTTATGTTATCATATGGACTGACAACCTGGACTGTTGAGCAATGGGCAGTAATCCAACCCTCATTTTCTCCCTTGTTGAGCAGAGCACCGTAAAGGCCTTTTTTCGCGCTTGGACCGGGATACAGATTATAGGAGAATATCTCGTGTTTTTTTTCGGAGCGATTATGGACCACGATCTGTTTGCCATTAAAGTGGGTGTGCCTGAACGTGGGGGCAACGAAAATAACGGATTCAATGGCAAAATTATCCTCCAAACTCTCTAAAGGCACTATTTTTTGCAACATTGCGAGTCCCATCGCGAAAAATCCGGCATTGTAGGGTGTAATAGCCAACCCGCCCAAACCTATTCCGTTGTTGCCCGCGAAATAGAAAAACAGAGCCAAGTCCTGGGTTTTAAGCCAATCAAAAGTCTCTTTTTTTAACGATTCAAAGCTATAGCCAAACCTTTCGGAAAATCGTTCCTTATCTGTGGGCAAGTCATCGGCTATTACCATTGTATCCGGATCTCGTCGCCGCATATATGGCTCAATATAATTGGCCGCTATTCCATTTGTTACTTTATGGACAACTGCCTCAACTACCTCTCCTTTGCCGGGCACATCATACTTTACCTCATAACTGCCACTTTCCGCTCCACCCACGGCAGCGTTAGCGAGTTGTCCAACTGTATCAAATATCGAATAAGATTTGCACTCATTCAATATCGCGATCACATTTTCGGGCAACGAAATATTTTTCTTCTCCAAAATTTCAAACAATTTGTCCATAAATACTTATCTTCTATTTTATAAAAAACTTATTTAACACGCAGCCTATAAAGGAATAGGATTCTTGTTAGTTTTTTGCCGACAATTGGAATTATTCGCTATGTTTTCATGGTAAGGGATGTTGGCCGTGGCAATAACAACCTGCTCAATGATTGTTTATTGTGGGCAATCTTAAAGTGAAAACGGATAGACAAATCTTTGGTTTTTCTATTTTGCCGGGAGTTGTCCATGCTTTTTCGGCAAGTTCGTCAGGGCGCGACCATAACTCTGATCTTTCCTTCCCAATCCTTTCCCCTAAACGGTTCATCAATCTTTATTTGAACGCGAATGTAATGTTTAATTGGTTAAGTGGCATCTGGTTTTTTAAAATGAATCGTTTTGTATTCGCGCTACATCTTTTTATTGAGAGGCTTAAGATTGATATGTTTTCCCGTTAACTCCGGTTATTTGTCTTATTATTAGAAGTATCGCCTTACTTTTTGTTTGTAATTCAAATAATCCCCGCCAAAACGGCTACTTAGAAATTTCTCTTCGCTTAAGATTATCAGATGGTAAACATAAATACTGTATAACCCGATTATAAAAAGGTAAATATTCATGGTATAAACAATACTGGACAATGTGATAAGATGGAGTCCAATATACATTGGATTCCTGCTGATTTTGTATATACCCTCTGTTTTAAGCTTTGTCTCTTTCAAAGGTATTCCCATCCTGACATTTTTCCCCAGATATATGGAGCTTAAAACCAGGAAAATGAATCCAATTACCGCGAAAGTTATTGATACGAACAATCTGAACCGATTTATATCGTACACTCCATTCGAAACAACTGAATGAATCGCGACAGCCCAGGTTAAATATCCCCCAATTTTTCCTGTAAAGAACAGCAGGGGATTTATTGGCGACTTTCCCAGTATCTCCATAACAATATATTTTTGTATCAAATAAAATAATATCCGGTCACCACAATTTTTTCGGCTGCCAAGCGTGGGATGCCTTAAGCAGTGCCAGGCACCAAATAAATAACAGTCAAGCGCGAAGCGGTCTAATTGTTTTGGACAGTGTTTTGTTTCGCTTTCTGACAAATATAATCAATTGGTTTGTTGTTCAATGCTCTTTAATAATGTTTAAATTTGTCCGGAAATGTTATGAAAGAATTGGTTGATAAATTACAGGAGAAAAACGTGCTCACAAAAAAGGAGTTCGTGGAGTTGCTCGATTCCCGGAACGCGTCACTGTCCGATTATCTTTTTGGGAAAGCTACCTCAATACGTAACCAGCATTACGGTAACGATGTCTTTATCAGGGGACTTATCGAGATAAGCAATATATGCAAAAATAATTGTTTTTATTGCGGTATCCGTCGCGCTAACGGTAACATTCAACGGTACAGACTATCAAAAGAAGAGATTCTTGACAGTTGCGATATGGGGTATAAGCTGGGTTTCCGGACTTTTGTGATGCAGGGGGGAGAGGATTTATATTATAACGATGAAAGAATGGTTGACATCATCGGTACAATCAGATCTCTTTATCCGGATTGCGCGATTACATTGTCGCTCGGTGAGAAGAGCTACGAAAGTTATCTGGCCTATTTTCAAGCCGGCGCGGATAGATACCTGTTGCGGCATGAAACGGCCAATGCCGACCATTACAAAAAATTGCATCCCACAGTTATGTCTCTTGATAATCGCAAAAGATGCCTGTGGGACTTAAAACGGATCGGGTATCAGACCGGGACGGGGTTTATGGTTGGTTCTCCTTTTCAAACCAATGAGACTATTGCCGAAGATTTGTTGTTTATCAACGAGTTAAAGCCGGAGATGGTTGGCATTGGGCCCTTTATACCACATCGCGATACCATTTTCGCCAATGAAGAGAAGGGGTCTGTGGAACTGACTTTGTTTCTTTTGGCGATTATTCGTTTGATGTTGCCAAGGGTTTTGTTGCCGGTAACAACCGCGTTGAGTACCCTGGATCCGGCCGGAAGGGAAAAAGCTGTGGGAATAGGGGCAAATGTTATAATGCCAAACCTCTCTCCCCCGGAACAGAGGGAGAAGTATATGATTTATGATAACAAAATGTTCACGGGAGTGGAGGCTTCCGAGTCAATCGCGTTATTGGAAAAGCAATTGAATAGTATAGGATATAGAATATCGGTCAGTAGGGGCGACTTCAAAAAAGAGATCTGAACGGATCAGTCTCTTCATTGCTCTCAAATTACTATAGGTTGTTTGCCGATAAAACAGCGTTTACCAATGGAGTAACCCTAAACCGACGCCCAACAATTTAGGATTGTTGGGCAGAAACCCCAATTATTGGCGCGTTCAAATGCGCGAAACATTTTATTTGGTGACCAATATAATACCGATTATTTGTTGAGTCCTTTCAGTTTTTGTATCTCCCTGAAATGCTCAACATTTGTTTTTTCCCTTTCGATGCGTACTTTTTGTTTATAGGCATCAAATTCTTCCGCCAGATCGCTGTGTTTCTTTTTGGTCTCTTTGGTTATAGAAAGACTCCTTTTATATGCTATGAAACCCGATATCAAAGCCACGAGCAAGGCAATAATGATAGTCCATAAAATAGTGTTGTACAGGTTTTTATTGATAGGGATGCCAAAAAACTTAATAGAATCTCTCATATTTGTGGCCTCCAGTAACTGGCTATTGGTACTGCTCACAACACTTTTCAGGGAATCGACGCTTTTGTTCAATTCGGCCACAGTTAATCTTAAGCTGTTGTTTTTATCCTTTTCCAGGTTAAGGGAATCAAGTGAATTTTTCGTGAACAATTGATAATAGTCTTCGCGAATAGCGCGATAATTGTCATATGTTCTTGTACGGTATGTGAGGGTTTTTATCTGCGATACCAGTGTCCCGTTGTTCAGTGTGTCCAATACAGTGGTCTGTGAACTGGCTTCGTGCGAAAAACAGAATAGCGCTATCACTATTAGCAGACATTTTATTGCCGATCTTCCCATGCTATTATTATTTAATCTAATTTGTATTACTCTTAAAAAACTGTTTGATTTGTGGTGCAGGTAATTTTGTAAATTTAAGTTCAAATTATCCACCTCCAAAATTAAAAAGAATGAATATAAAATCAATTTTTTGGAATCCAATAAATACTAAATGTCCATTTTTATTTAAGTCAATGGTAAAAGTCATGAATAACAGTAAAATTAAAACAACGTTTTTTATCTTAACACTGCTTGTAGCTCAATTTTTTTTGTTGAACGTTAACGCACAATTCATAGGAAACGAACCCGTAGTTCTTGGATGGGAAGATGATTCACATTTTCTTGTAGGTCTGACAGATGCGGATGGCAGGGAGAGTGTGGTGAGCGTGAACGTAAAAAATGGCAGGAGTGTTGTTTCCAGTATGCCGGTTTCACAGTATGAGGAGCTTACTGAATCCCTTTCACACCTGGAAACAATATCCAGAAGGGATATTATTGACAATAATTATCAATCTGTTGTCAAGACAAGGGACAATGATCTTTTTCTTATAAGGAGGGGTGAATCCGGATTTCGCAGATTGACAAATGATCCGCAAATTGAAGTAAATGCCAGGTTTAGTCCCGATGGGGGGAAGCTGGCCTATACAAAGGACAAGGATCTTTATGTGTTCGATATCGATGCCCATAAAGAGGTTAGGTTGACTTATGACGCTTCAGATAAAATATCCAATGGTTACGCGTCATGGGTCTATATGGAAGAGATTTTGGGCAGAGCGAGCAATTACGCTGCTTTCTGGTGGTCGCCCGATGGTTCCAAAATCGCGTTCTTGAGAAGCGATGAGTCGGATATTCCCGATTTTGTGCTGAACAGGCTTGATCAACCCGACGGTTTGCATGGAACTCTCGAGGTTGGAGCTTATCCGAAAGCCGGTGAGCCCACTCCCAAAGTTAAGATGGGGATAGCCGATGTGAAAACGGAAGAGATAATATGGGCTGACATTGATTATTCGATTGATCAGTATATAGCATGGCCATTTTGGACCCCCAACAGCGAGCAGTTGGCTATCCAGATCTTGAACAGGGACCAGGACGAGTTGAAGATAGTTGTAGCGGATGCCAATACCGGAGATATTTCTGAGATTTATATGGAGAAGAACAACACATGGGTTGAGTTCAGGGAGGATGTTTATGTTATGAAAGATGGCAGCGGCTTTATTTTAAGAAGCTACAAAAATGGTTGGGAGAATCTATACTACTACGACTGGAAAGGAGGATTGATATCCCAGTTGACAGATTTTGATTTCAGGGTCACATCAATAGCAGGTGTGGATGAGGATAAAAAGGTGCTCTATTTTACAGCTACCGGTGAAGAATCTACCGATGGAAATTTCTATAAGGTAAACTTGAACGGAAAAGACCTTGTAAGGATTACCAGGGGGGAAGGAACACACAATGTGTCCGTATCGACAAAGGGGAACTATTTTGTTGATACATGGAGTAGTGTGGCTGAAAAAGGGGGAATAGATGTTTACGATAAAAACGGAAAATTGGTTTTGGAGTATAGTAGGTTCAAACATCCCGAAACAGCGCCCAAAAGGGAACTGATAAAGATAACAACCTCTGATGGTCTTTTTGAAATGCCGGCAATAATAACCTATCCCGTTGGGTTTGACACATCGGGGAAGTATCCCGTGTTGTTCAAGATTTATGGGGGGCCGGACAGCAAAAATGTTTACAACAGATGGCAGGGAGACTCCCCGTCATGGTACACTGAGAACGGAATTATCGTTTTTGCGGTTGATCACAGAGGTTCAGGTCATTTCGGTAAAAGGGGATTGGATTATCTATATCGGAATCTGGGGGAGTGGGAGCTGCTCGATTATATCGATGCGGTAAAATGGCTCACTTCGCTGCCCTATGTCGACGATAAAAGGATAGGTATAAACGGCACCTCCTATGGCGGTTATATGAGCTGTTTGGCGCTTACAAAAGGGGCAGGATACTGGACACACGGTTTTGCCGGCTCTTCGGTGACTGATTGGAGATTGTACGATAATGTTTATACTGAGAGATATATGGATACCCCCCAGGACAACCAGGCAGGATACGACAACGGTTCAGTATTGACCTATGCCGACAAACTGGAGGGCAAATTATACCTGAACCACGGGGATATAGATGATAACGTCCATTTGCAGAATTCGCTATGGTTGATATCAAAATTGCAGGATCTGGGCAAAAGTTTCAGGTTTATGCTTTACCCCGATCAGAGGCATGGTTTCAGTTCCACCAAAAGAGCCCACTCAACATCGGAAGAGCGGGCTTTCTGGATGGAACATTTCTTTGGAGAGTAAATTAAGCTCCGATTATATATTATTACAGTTTGTTGCCAATTTTTACCCCAAAATAGATCGATCTGGGAGATATTGGACCATATACATAAGAGGGGTCGCGGTCAATTCCTGTGTCAAAATCTTTTTGGTAAGAATTGGCGATGTTTTTGGCGCCCGCGAACAGCTGCACTGTTGCCCCGTTGATTTTTATGTTGTATGTCAACTTCGCGCCAACATCCCAAAATGGATCGGTTCGGCGAAGTTCGCCCAGATCGGGATCGGTATATATACCGAAGTATGGAACATACATTTTACCGGTATATGTACCAGTTGCCGAGAGACAGAAGTTTTCTATAAAATCCCAGTCGACATTCATATACCCATAGTTTGATGGTGTGCGGAAGAATTTTTTGGTGTTGAACTCATGAGGAGTATCGTAAAGGCTCGATTGCATGGTGAAACCGGAAATCAAGTAGAACTTTTGCAGCGGTTTGACCTTTAGCTCAATATTTGCCCCCTTTACAACTGCTCCACCTTCTGAGTTTCTCCTTGTATATATGACCTCTCCGTTAGCATCCGGTAAACCAATTTCATTGATAAACGGATCTTCCAGCCTGGTGTAAAAACCTTCGATCAACAAGCCGGTTGTTGTTGTTCCTATCAACTTGTTGAAGTCTATTGAAGCCATCAAGCTTCTGCTTGTCTCCTGTTTCAGTTCGGGATCGTTTTCGTGGAATACTTTCCTGGAACCTGAAGTTTCAATATGCAGATCCTCGTCAAATATCTGGGGAGCTCTGTAACCCTGGGAATAACTGATCCTTGCCCGCAAAGATTTGACTATTTCATACATAAAACTCAATCTGGGACTGAATACGTTGCCGCTCTTCACGGAGTTCTCAAGGCTTTTGTCCGTAACCGTATAATGGTCGACCCGGCCACCAACACCAATTTTTAATTTGTTGATTTTCAAATCGTACTGGAGGAACACTCCTGATGTTATGGAGGACTGATCGGATATAACTGTATTCTCGGTATGGGGGATTTCCACTATTGATCCATTATCGATTACCGCAACATCAAGATCGGGATAACCCATTTTTTTGTCGACCAAAAAGCCACCGGTATTTTCAATCCCGGCAATAAGAGTACCCAGATCAAAATCGGCTTTGTACTGTATTCCTGTGTTATATGTCAGGTCTCTTGTGTTCCCATAGTCGGATAACGATTTAAGTGCTCCATAATATGAGTCCCTGACAAGTCGCTGTGTCGACACAAAAACCGAAAGCATATCATTTTTTCGGAAATACTTTTCAAATGTAAGAGCGGCTGTTTTTATGTCGTGATCGACCGATTCACTCAAATCTCTTTCATGTTCGGGATAATCCTGTTTGTTCCCCCCATCGCGTTCCTCGGTAATATTGAAAAAGTCAAATGTAATCTTTCCTCTTGTGCCTATCCTGTGGTAGAACCTGGTGCCTACGGTAAGATTCTCCATTGACGATATTTCCGAGAAACCGTCGCCGTTGGCGTCAAACATATCCCTGCTCCTGGTAAAACCGTATAGAGCTATACCTGTTTTATTGTCGTCTGATGTCATAGAGGTATTGAAATTCAGGGAGTAATCAGGTGCTGTTCCTCCCGTGCCTTCCAAGCCAACGCCCGTTAGATTGGTATTGAAGGCGATCTCGTAGGAGTTGGTTTCAGGTTCCTTCAAAATTATATTTATTGTGCCCGCGATCGCATTGCCGCCGTACAGCGCGGAACCTCCGCCCCGAGTCACCTCAACCTTCTCTACCATGGTTGCCGGAATAAGTTCCAATCCATACACCCCGGCAAGACCGCTGAAAATAGGTCTACTATTGATCAATATCTGGGAATAAGGTCCCTCCATACCGTTCATCCTGACCTGGGTGAATCCGCAATTTTGACAATTGTTCTCGATTCTTATGCCCGGCGTGAAAGAGAGACCTTCGCTAAGTGTAACTGCTTGTGAGGATGTGAATAATTTTGTGGAAATGGTGTTCACAATGGAGAGGGATTCCACTCTTTTGATTTCTCCCCTATTGGCGGTAACAACAATTTCATCAAGGCCCAATATGTCTTCCTCTATATCAAAGTTGACCTCCAATGTTTCATTGTTGTTTATTGAAATAGTTTCTGATTTTTGTTTGTAGCCTATACACTGGACCCGTAGGTTATAAGTTCCGGATGGTATGTTGGTTAATCTGAAATGGCCTGTTTCGTCGGTTGTAACGCCAATGGTTGTCCCTTCCAGACTGACAGTGGCGAAGGGTATATGTTCACCATTGGATATTACATGGCCAATTATATGCGCATCAGATTTTTTTTGTGGATATATTATTGGCGCCGATATCATAAATATCATAAGCACTGTTATAAGTTTCTTCATTTTTTGGGATTTAATTGTAATACAATAAAGTCGCATCAACAGTCTAAGGTGTTTTGAAAAGCGACAAACAGACGGTAAAACCCGCTGAATTATTGAAAGCGGGCATCGGCAAATTCAGATGATCCGCGATATTTGGTATACAATTGATAAAGTCAAATATCCAATGCCTGCTTTTATAATCCTGTTTAAATGAGATAGGGAGGACCCCTTGGGAATCTCTCTTTGTTGAATAGATTTTGGCCAATTTCAAAGGATTCAGGAATATATCCTTTGTTCGCGAAGTTTATAATTATATTCAATCCGTAAACAACAGGAACAATAAGATAAATTAACCCGGCAATGAAATGTAACAGTTGATAGCTGTTGTTTGAGTGCGAATGGTTCGTTTCCACGTCTCTATTTCCATATGGATATGGGTGGGAGTGGACAACGGTTATTCCATCAACAATGTGAACATGGACATTTAGAGTAATGCTCCAGAAAAACAATGCGAACAGTACAGTGAAAAACCATCCGACAAAATATTTTTTCCCTCTAATTGTTCCCATTTGTAAGTTTTGATGGGCAAAGTTAATAATTAATGGTTTTTAAACAATCCCCAAAACAGATGAATAAATTAAGATTTTATGACATTCACAAAAATATCATGGACAAAGGCAACACGATCCCAAAATAGTGCATTTTTGTTCATCTTTTTATGTTTTTAGTTCAGTCTTCGGTCGTTGAGCAAGTGCTTCGACAAGCTTAGCAATCGTAGAAACGCCGTCTCCCATTTCCCGTTTTCGGTCTTCCGACTCCTGTCTCCCAGACATTTACGCCGTCAGGTAGTCAAAAACTCATGCGCAGGCACTACATCAATAAAAATATCTTCGTGCCTAATCATATCTTTTTGATAAGCCGTTATAATCACACCTTTGTCTAACTTAAATTGGCGTATTGCTTCAAAAACTCCTTTTGTTTCGCGTTCCTCGTTATCTGAATTTATTTCCCAACACACCTGAAAAGCCCGAACCTTCTTACTTTTATCCCTCACTAAAAAATCGCACTCACAACCGTTTTGATTAAAATAATAGAGTTCCTTAAACCTCCTGCGCAATTCCCAATAGATAATTGTTTCGAGAATATGTCCTCTGTTTTCAGAAAAGTTGGTACTGCCGATTTGAATAAATCCGGGGTCAATAGCATACATTTTTTTGGGTGCAAGCATTTGTGCTTTAAGTGACCAATCAAATTTTGGCATCATCGCCACAAAATAACTCGTTTCAAAATAATTAAAATAGTTGAGAGTTGTTGAAGGTGCCTTTACGCCAATAACTTGAGTCAATTTTGTTGGCGAAACAAGTGTGCCCGAATTTGATAAAATATAAGAACAAAGACGTTTCAAAGGGACAATATCCTTTACGCCATATCGCGTAGAAATATCTCTGTGAATAATATCATTTATCAAGGCTTTCAAAATATCATCTATTTGTGTTTGAATATATTCGGGAAAACCACCCACTGTACAATATTCCGAAAAAGAACTTTCATCGGCTTTCGAGTTCCTCTGTTTTATAAATTCTCGATAAGAAAATGGATAAAGTTCTTTGGTTATGTGCCTTCCTGTTAGTTTAGTTCCAAGTTCGGCACTAAGCATTTGTGCATTGGAACCTGTAACAGAAACTTGAAAACCCTCATCCAATTTTTGTCTAATAAACATTTCCCAACCTTCAACAATTTGAATTTCATCAAAAAACAGAGAACGTTTACCTGAATCGTTTATCACATTATTAAGAAGAACAAAATCGTTGGTTCCAAAATTATACAATCGTATATCCTCAAAATTTAGAAAGAAATAATCGTTGAAATTCTCTTGCATAAATTGTTGCATCAGAGTACTTTTTCCGCATCTTCTGATACCTGAAATCACTAACGCATGTGTACGAATAACGGGTAATTGAGACCATAGTTCTCGTTTCACTATTGTTGATTTATCACTAGTGTCCGACAAAAAAATAAATAAGAGGGGTACTCCCCTCAGGTTTCCCCCAATGTTGTAAATTAGTTTTTGGAAAAAANACAGTACAACATGGGTAA
>JGI24710J26742_10002165_pt1 | contig 17532 bp, 8 predicted proteins | sample BioPla2DNA2_FD_26742 | JGI IMG/M metagenome (IMG submission 26742) | reverse complement strand
TTAACTTTTTTTATTAATCTGCTCTCTAAAAGCAGGGCCTCTACCTCGGAGGCAGTTACAATATACTCTATATCAATAATTTGTTTTATCATTTGCTTAACTTTCGGTGAATGGGGGTAGTTCTTAATGAAGTAAGAGCTGACCCGATTCTTAAGGGAATTTGCCTTTCCGATATAGACAATCTCGCCATTCTCATTTTTAAAGAGGTAAACCCCGCTATTTTCAGGTAAGTTCTTTATTCTATCTGTTAGATTCATATCCGGACTCCGGGAAGACCATATTTATTTTCCAATCCATTCTAATTCTCATCCAATATCCTCTTTAAAAATTGACCGGTAAAGGAGATCGGAACGTTAATAATTTCTTCCGGTGTACCGCTAAAAATAACCTCTCCCCCTTCTTCGCCGCCTCCCGGCCCCAAATCAATTATGTGGTCAGCAGATTTAATTACCTCTAAATTATGCTCTATAACCAATACGGTATTACCCTGTTCCACCAATCTGTTTAAGACATCCAGAAGTTTCCTGACATCATCAAAATGCAGTCCGGTGGTAGGCTCATCTAAAAGGTATAGCGTTTTACCGGTACCTTTTTTACTCAATTCTTTAGCCAATTTTACCCTTTGCGCCTCCCCTCCTGAAAAGGTGGTGGCTGATTGTCCTAATTTTATGTAACCCAAACCTACATCGATAAGAGTCTGTAAACCCTTTTCAATTTGCGGAATATTTTCAAAAAAATGACTGCACTCTTCTACTGTCATATTCAGTACCTGGGCAATATTCTTATCTTTGTATCTTATTTCCAATGTTTCCTGATTAAATCTTTGCCCCTTACAAACTTCGCAAGGAATGTATATATCGGGGAGAAAAAACATCTCAATTTTCACTATACCAGCACCCTGGCAGGCCTCACATCTTCCTCCCTTTATATTGAAACTAAACCGGGCCGGTTTATATCCTCTCATCCTGGCTGCACTGGTCTTTGTAAATAGCTCTCTAATAGGGGTAAAGACCCCGGTATAGGTGGCAGCATTGGATCGTGATGTCCGTCCTATTGGTGATTGGTCAATAATGATTACCTTATCGATATTTTCAGTTCCCTCCAATCGCTCATAATCCCCCGGCCTAACCCTACTGTGATAAAGCTTTTTTAAGAGCGCTTTATACAATATTTCCTCTATTAAGGTACTTTTACCGGAACCGGAAACCCCGGTAACACAATTGAATTTTCCCAAAGGTATACTGATATCAACATTTTTTAGATTATACTGCCGGGCTCCAATTATCCTTATATTTTTTCCATTACCTGGCCTCCTCTTTAGCGGAACCATTATTTGACTTTTTCCACTTAAATATTGACCGGTTATGGAATTTGGACAAGCAATTATATCTTTTTGGTCTCCCGCCGCCACTACATTACCGCCATGTATGCCTGCTCCCGGACCTAAATCAACGATATAATCTGCTGCCCTAATAGTTTCTTCATCATGCTCAATTACTATAACTGTATTCCCCTGGTCTCTCAATTGGAATAGGGCTTTTAGTAATTTGTTATTGTCTCGCTGATGCAGTCCGATGGAGGGCTCATCTAAAATATAGAGAACTCCAGTTAGGTTAGAACCAATTTGCGTAGCTAATCTTATTCTCTGACTCTCACCACCGGCTAAGGTGGAAGAAGCACGGGAAAGGGTTATATAATCTAATCCTACACCTATTAAAAAATTTAATCTGCCCAAAATTTCCTTCCTGGCCTGCTCAGAAATCTCAGCATCTCTTTCCTTTAAAACCAACTTTTCGAAAAAATTAATGAGTTGTTTCACAGTCATATCAGAAAGGTCGGCAATAGAATACCCTCCTATTGTAATCATTAAGCTTTCCGGTCGTAGTCTTTTCCCTTTGCAGACCGAGCAATCATTCATGGTCATGAACTTTTGAATCTCGGCACGTATGTACTCAGATTTAGTCTCACGATATCGTCTCTTTAAATTATTAATAACTCCCTCAAATTCATTCTGATGAATCCAAGAATTGTCCCCCTCTATGTTATTATACTCAAAAGATATTTTAGTACGACCGGAACCATAAAGCAGGACTCTCTGCTGTTCTTCAGTCAATTTATTAAAAGGTGTGGTCAATTTAAATCCATAATGTTTGGCTACACCAAGTAAAATATGGTAGAGATATCTCCCCTTAATAAATCCCCAGGGTACCAAAGCCCCATTAGTTATTGATTTGCTTTTATCAGGTACTACCAGGTCCGGGTCAAATTCCATTTTGTAACCTAGCCCTCCGCAATTAGGACAGGCGCCGTAAGGACTGTTAAAAGAGAATATGCGGGGTGTAATTTCAGGCAAGCTGACCCCACAATGTGGGCAAGAAAATTTCTCGCTAAAAATATGCTCTTTATCCTCTTCCTCAAGTACAATTACCAATCCCTCACTTAAACTTAGTGCAGTTTCAATAGAGCCATTCAACCGACTTCTATTCTCCGCTTTTATCACTAAGCGGTCAACTACCACATCAATTTGATGCATCTGATAACGAGCCAGGCTGATTTCATCATCCACCTCTACCATCTTTCCATTTACCCGTAATCTAATAAACCCTTTCTTTCTAATATCATCAATAACCTGTTTATGCTCACCTTTTTTTGACCTGATAATTGGTGATAATATTTTTATACTTGTATCAAGGGGCAGCTTCATTACCTGATCTACAATCTGGTCAATGCTCTGCCTTACTATTTTTCTGCCACAGCTGGGGCAATGGGGTACGCCAATTCTGGCATAGAGGAGACGCAGATAATCATAAATCTCGGTAACAGTGCCCACCGTAGAACGAGGGTTCTTGCCCGCCTTTCTCTGGTCAATAGAGATAGACGGTGATAATCCTTCCATATAATCTACATCCGGCTTATCAATCTTCTCTAAAAATTGGCGGGCATAAGAAGACAAGGATTCCAAATAACGCCTCTGGCTCTCTGCATAAATAGTATCAAAAGCCAAAGATGATTTCCCTGAACCGCTTAAACCGGTAATCACAATAAGCTTATTGCGCGGTAGGCTGAGTGAAATATTTTTTAAGTTATGTTCACGGGCACCCTTTATAATAATCTTATTTTGTCCCATTTTAAGTTTAACTCCATCATATACACTACCAGATCCTTATACTGGCGGTGCTCTTAAAGTTCAATCTCTCTTTCCTGTAACTTCCTTTGGCAAGTGAATATATACCTGTATGACCTGGTCATTGCTCCTAACTGTAGCAACAAGGTAATATTTTAGACTAAATACCTTTATCATTTTAGTATACTTTTCGCAAGAAACTAACTCCTTCCATACTATTTTTCCAGCATTGAATTTAAAGTATTTGCTACATTACACAATTCATAATTAGACAAAATCTATCCGGAAGATATGGTATTGAGTTTAGTATATAGTTTAAATAGATCCTCTAAGTCTCATACTTATCATTATATATCAAAGCACAAAAGTGGATAAGTAAGATACGGTTACCTATTTTTCCCCTTGCAGACGGGAATTTCCGTTGGGCTGAATCCAAATTATTATTGCTTATAGAGGTATAGTAATTATTTGAAAATAATTTTTTCTCGTTTCAGCCTTTTTATTTCATCTCTCAACAAAGCGGCTCTTTCAAAGTCCAGCTCTTTGGCTGCCTGATTCATCTCATTCTTCAAGGATTTTATTAAAGCACTTAGGCTGCTGTGAGGTAAATACTTTCTTTGACCTTCGCTTGCCTTATAGTTACTATCCCGCTCTTCGTCTCCTTCAAAATCTTCAAAGTAAACCATATCATCCAGTGGTTTTTGTATGGTCTGTGGAACAATATTATGTTTACGATTATACCCTAACTGAATCTTTCTCCTACGGCTTGTTTCCCTTATTGCCCTTTTTACCGAACCGGTTATCTCATCACAATACAGAATTACAGTACCGTTAACATTTCGGGCTGCTCTTCCCATGGTCTGTATCAGAGAAGTTTCCGAACGCAAAAACCCCTCTTTGTCAGCATCTAAGATAGCAACTAATGAGACTTCCGGCAAATCTAAACCCTCCCTTAACAGATTAACACCCACCAATACATCAAATCTGCCTTCCCGTAAATCTTTTAATATTTTAATTCTCTCAATAGTACCAATCTCGGAATGGAGGTATCTAACCTTTATATCAATTTCCTGTAGATATTCAGCGGTATTTTCAGCCATTCTTTTAGTAAGGGTGGTCACTAATACTCTTTCTTTCTGAGTAACCCTTTTTTTGATTTCAGCAATTAAATCATCTATCTGAAATTGGGCTGGTCTCACTATTACCTCCGGATCTACCAGTCCGGTCGGCCTTATTATCTGCTCCACAACCTGCTCGCTTTGCTTCAACTCATACTTTGCCGGTGTTGCTGAAACAAATAGCACTTTTTCCAAATACTTTTCAAATTCATGAAATACTAAGGGTCTATTATCATAAGCCGAGGGAAGTCTAAATCCATATTGTACTAAACTATCTTTTCTAGATTTATCCCCGGCATACATTCCCCTCAATTGAGGAATAGTTACATGTGATTCATCTATCAATATCAGAAATGGTTTGGGGAAATAATTGAGTAAGGTGGCTGGCGGCTCACCTGCTTTTCTGCCACTCAAATGCCGAGAATAGTTTTCAACACCGGTACAATATCCGAACTGTGTTAACATTTCTAAGTCATATTTCGTTCTTTGCTCCAACCTTTCGGCTTCCAGCAGTTTGCCATTCTTTTGAAAATAAAACAATCTCTCTGTTAACTCTTTTTTAATAGTTCTGATTCCCTGCTCCATTCTTTCTGGTGGAGTTATAAAGTGCTTAGCCGGGTATATAGCTATCTTTTCTTTTCTTTCCATCCGGTGTCCGGTCAGAGGGTCAATCTCGTGAATTGCCTCTATAGTATTACCAAAAAACTCAAGACGAAAGGAACTCTCGAGATATGCCGGAAATACATCTAAAACATCTCCTCTTATTCTAAATATACCTCTTTCAAATTCAATATCATTCCGCTCATATTGGATATTAATTAATCTTCTGGACACCTCTTCTATCTCTATTTGTTGATCTTCCTTTAGCAACAAAACTTGCTCAGAAAAATCACTGGGTGAGCCTAGCCCATAAATACAGGAAACACTTGCTACTATCACCACATCCTTTCTTTCCAGTAAAGCTGTAGTGGCAAACAATCGCAACCGGTCTATCTCATCATTGATAGAGGCATCCTTCTCGATATAAGTATCGGTACGAGGTATATAGGCTTCCGGCTGATAATAGTCATAATAACTGACAAAATAACCGACCGCATTGTGAGGGAAAAATCGCCTGAATTCGGTACAGAGCTGTGCTGCCAGCGTTTTATTGTGAGAGATAACCAAGGTCGGTAATTGTAAATACTGGATAACATTGGCCATAGTAAATGTTTTACCAGAACCGGTTACCCCCAAAAGAGTCTGTACATCTTTACCTTCTTTAAATCCATCACATATTTTTTTGATTGCTTCCGGTTGGTCCCCCTGGGGGGAATATTTAGAACTCAGTTGAAAGTTTTTATTCATAGATTATCTTTCTTAATTTCCAGCAAGGTTCTAATTTAAGATTGTAGAGTTTTTTATTTTAACATTACCTAATAATGAATTTATCGCCCTAAATTATACCATATAGCGCAATTACTGAATCAAATCTTAATAATTCTAGAGGGAAGGCGTGGGACGGACAGGATGGATCTTTTTATTGTTTAAAAATGTAAAATCAATTTCATAAAATTATTTACTTTCTATTCAGGTATTGCTTTAGCTCTTTCCAGATCCGTCTTACTTGTTTTCCAGTCTGCTCTCGAGAAAAAGAATTATTAATAACATAATCGGCTAAAGAAAGCTTCTTTTCCATAGGTATCTGTGACTCTATTCTTCTTAATGCATCTTCCTTGCTGAGGTTATCTCTAAGCAGCAACCTCTTTAACTGCTCCTCTTTACCTATATAGACCACAATTATCTTATCCATCATTTCTTCTAATTGGGCCTCAAAGAGCAAGGGTGCATCAATAATGCAAATCAAATCCCGGCCATAATTCTTTTTCAATTCCTCAATCTTCTGTTTTATAACAGCCGTAATTTTGGGATGGGTTATTTTGTTTAATATTGCTAATTTTTCTCTATCAGAAAATACAATTTTGCCTAATTCTTTACGATTAATATGTAGATTGCTTTCTAATATTCCTTCGCCAAAATAGTCAACAATTTCTTGCCAGGCACTTTCTCCCGGACAAATAATAGTATGGGCAATCTGGTCGGCATCAATCACCTGTGCCCCTAATTGTCGGAAAATTTCGGCCACAGTTGTCTTTCCCGAAACAATTCCGCCTGTTAAGCCTACGATCAACATTTTTAAAAATACAAGCCTTTCTTTCTTCTTTTAAAACAAAATCTGATTTGTTTTATAGTTCGCCCCATTTATATCCACTAGCAAAATTTACCTTTAATGGTATATCTAAATGTATGCAATTCTCCATAATCTCTTTAATAATGGCTTGCCTCCTTGCTAGCTCAGATTCGATAATTTCGAAGATTAGCTCATCATGAATCTGTAAAATTAAGCCGCTATCCTGATTCAGTTCTTCCATTTTAGAGTCTATACCAATCATGGCTATTTTTATTAAATCTGCCGCGGTCCCCTGTATGGGAGCATTGATAGCGATGCGTTCAAAAAATTCTCTGATTGACTTATTAGGACTATCAATTCCTTCTAAATACCTGATCCGATTAAACACGGTCTTCACATATTTCTTTTTTCGGGCAATCGTAATCTGTTCATCTACATATTCTTTAACCCTGTGATATCTTTGAAAATAAGCAGTAATATAGGTTTCGGCATCTTCCCTGCTTATTCCCAAGTTAGCCGATAGGCCAAAACTACTCATTCCATAAATAATACCGAAGTTAATAGTTTTAGCAATTCTCCTCATTTCTTCACTAACCAGACTGAGATCGACATTAAATAATTGGGCTGCTGTGTAGGCATGAACATCTTGCCCTTGTAAAAATGCCTCCTTCAGATTTTCGTCTCCAGATAAATGTGCAAGAATTCTAAGCTCAATTTGAGAATAATCGGCAGATAAAAAAACATTTCCTGCCTCACAAATGAAAGCATCCCTGATGGCACGTCCCAATTCAGTTCTGACCGGTATATTCTGTAAATTAGGATTATTGCTGCTCAGCCTGCCTGTTGAAGTACCTGTTTGATTAAAACAGGTGTGAACTCTTCCGGTTTGAGGACTAATCAATTGTGGTAATTTGTCAATGTAGGTATTTTTTAATTTTTCTAATTCTCGGTAATCCAATATCTTGGCGACTACCTCATGTTTTTCCGATAATTCTGAGAGAACACGGGCATCTGTGGAATAACCGGTTTTAGTCTTTTTAATAGGAGGTAGTTTCAATTTTTCAAATAAAATTCGGCTTAACTGCTTTGGTGAATTCAGATTGAACTCTTCTCCCGCGAAATTAAATATTTCTATCCTAATTTGGGCAATTTTATGAGAAAATTGTTGGGACATCTTCTTTAAAAAAACATTGTCCAGCTTAATTCCTCTCTTTTCCATCTGATAAAGGACTTTAATAAGTGGAAGTTCGACTTCAAGGTATAATTCAAGTAGATTTTTTGCTGAGAGTTGCTGCCATAATGCCTGTTTTAAAGATGGTAAAGATTTAACCTTAGCACAAAGTTCTTCTTCCCAACCGGCAATATTTTTATCCTGTTTACCTTCTCTTTCCTGATAGTTGCTATCAGGTAGATATTCTCTTAGCAGACTTGCTAAGGGGTAATCCTGCCGGGAGGGATTCAATAAATAAGAGGCTATCATGGTATCAAAACAAGGAAGGTAGAAAAAATTTAAATCTTTAAAGAGATATTTGCCTGAACTCTTTAGGTCAAAACCAATCTTTTCAATTTTTTCATCTTGAAAAAGTTCTTTTAACTTTTTTGATAATATTTCCTCAGAAAGGCCGTTGTTGTCTAATAGACTACCACAAGTATTGTATCTCACCAAAAACACTTCGTCTGAAAGGGCAAAGGTAATTCCCTGCATTGTTTTATTGGTAGGCGATTGGTTTATTTGCGCCAACCAAGAAAAAGTTCCTACAGATTTAATCTTTTTATACAAATCCAATAGTTGTCCCTCTGTAGTAATTTCCCGAAATTCAATGCTCTTCTTTTTAATCTCTTGATTACTCTTTTTCAAAGGAGGGAGCTTTTCTAATAGTTTTTTAAATTCGTATTTTTGATATAATTCCCTTAATTGCTCCTGGTCCGGGCCCAAATAAGCTATCTCATTCAATCTTAAATCAAGGTCAACATCTTTGTTAATCACAGCCAATTCTTTACTCAAGCGAGCCTGATTTTCGTGCTGCTCAATCCTCTTTTTAATAGATTTATTCTCTATTTTTGATAAATTATTAATTATTTCCTCCAAGCTGCCATACTGTTGTATTAGCTTTTGGGCTGTTTTTACTCCGATGCCGGGAACACCGGGTATATTATCAGAGGAGTCACCTTTTAAGCCTATATAATCAGGAATCAATACCGGCGGAAATCCTAACATTTCCTCAATATTTGCTAAACCACGCTGTTCAACTTGGGTAAACCCTTTCTGCATTAAAAAAATCTCAGTATCTGTATCTGCCAGCTGCAATAAATCACGGTCACCGGTAACAATTACTGGTTTATATTCACTATCTTTTATCTTATGGACAATAGTACCGATAATGTCATCAGCTTCATATCCTTCAATTGCAAAAGATAGTATATTAAAATTTTTTACAATCTCTTTAATAATGGGAACCTGTTCAATTAATTCTGTCGGCATCTTTTCTCTCTGAGCTTTATATTGCTGGTAAAGTTGGTGCCGGAAGGTGGGTTTTGGTGTATCAAAGGCAATAATGAGGCCATCCGGTTTTTGTTCTTCTAATAATTTTAGCAACAGCAGAGTGAAGCCATAGGCAGCATTGATAAGCCGACCTTGGGAGGTTGTTAATTTAGGTAAGGCAAAAAAAGCTCGATAGATTAAACCCTGCCCATCTATTAAAAATAGTCTTTTAGTTTTTTCCATTATTCATAACACTCTTTTATTAAATAAATTTTTACGATTGATTCAGAACTTGGGGGAACAATCCGGCAAATAACTGGTGAGCAACTTGACATTAGTATCGGTCTAATCTATAATTTTTAAGAATCTTTCTTTATGCCGGAGTGGCGAAATTGGTAGACGCACTGGACTCAAAATCCAGCGAGCCTCACAGCTCATGTCGGTTCGACTCCGACCTTCGGCACCATCATTAAGTCCCTCAATATTTTCCACTTTGATACCATATTTCAGCTGAGGGTAAAAATTCCTGAATTTCCCGAATCAACTTATCATTATAGGCAATGCTTATTTGTTCACTAACCTGCTGTCGATATGTTTTTAGTCCAACTTTAAAATACAAAATTATACCGTTTTTTCCGGGATATTTTTGAAATATCTCTTTTAAATCTATTAGTTTTTCCGGACTCAGTTCGGTAATATCCACCTTAATATTAAGATTTCTATTGTTATTACTCTTTTTCTTTTCCTTTGTATCAGCGTTTTTCCGATTATCGTAGTCATGAATAGAGTAAATCGCTTCTGCCAGTAGTTTTATGTTGACCTCCATGGCATCCAAACGACCCTCAACAATGACAATACTCTCATTAGTAAGAACTTCTTTGCATTCTTCAAATATTTTAGGGAAAACAACAACCTCCACAGTTCCGAATAAATCTTCTAAGGAGAAGTAAGCCATTGCATTCCCATTTTTAGTAGTCTTCTTTTTGATATTGGTAACTACACCACCCAGGATTACATGGCTCTTGTCGGAAAAGTCTTCCAGATGAGCGGAATCGGTATTGGTAATCTCAGCTAACCTATCATGATAATCATCTAAGGGATGGTGCGTAAGATAAAAACCGAGGGTTTCTTTCTCCATAGTGAGCAGTTCTTGCCTGGTAAATTCTTGTACTGTGGACATATCGGGAAAACCCTGAAAATTGTCGAGCAACCTTTCATTTTTTATCACAAAGAGACTAGCCTGTCCATTCCTCTTTTCTCTTTGTTGGTCCTGAGCTATTTGTATGGATTTATCTAATACTGCCAGTAATTGAGCCCTAGAGGTTTTAAGTGAATCAAAAGCGCCACACTTTATTAAACTCTCTATCACCCTCCTGTTCATAGACCTTAAATCTACTCTCTGACAAAAATCGAGTAAAGAAGAGAATGATCCGCCTTCCTCTCTCTCTTTAATGATATTTTCTACTGCTACTCTCCCTACGTTTTTAACGGCAGCCAATCCAAATCGTATAGTCTTATCATCTACTACTGTAAAATCAATCAAACTTTCATTGATATCGGGCGGCAGTATCTTCAATCCCATATTCTGGCATTCTTTAATATATTTCACAACCTTATCAGTATTTTGCATAATACTGGTAAGCAGAGCAGCCATAAATTCCACCGGATAATGCGCCTTCAGATAGGCGGTCTGATAAGATAGGAAAGCATAAGAAACACTGTGGGATTTATTAAATCCATACCCTGCAAAATAAGCGATAAGGTCATAGATCTCCTCTGCAGTCTTTTTGTCAATTCCATTTTTTACAGAACCCTCAATAAACTGTTTTTGCTGCTTTTTCATTACCTCTTTTATCTTCTTACCCATAGCTTTTCTTAGGATATCTGCCTGCCCTAAGGAATAACCTGCCAACTGACTGGCAATCTGCATAACCTGCTCCTGGTAGACTATTACCCCATAAGTATCTCTGAGTATGGGCTCCAGTTTGGGATGCAAATATTTAATCTCTACTTTACCTTTTTTCCTATTGATAAAATCATCAATCATTCCGCTGCCCAATGGTCCCGGCCTAAACAGTGCTAAGAGGGCGGTAATGTCTTCAATGCTTTCTGCTTCCATTCTTTTTACCAGATCTACCATTCCGGAACTTTCTAATTGGAAAATACCACAACATTCTCCCTTAGCCAATAGTTCATAGACTTTCGGGTCATCTAAGGGAACTTTGTCTATATCAATCGTCTCTCCTTTGGTTTTACTAATAATATTTAAGGTATTGTAGATTACAGAAAGTGTTCTCAATCCTAAAAAGTCCATCTTTAATAATCCCAAGGGCTCTAAATCTTCCGCTATATATTGTGTTGATATTTCCCCTTCACTGGTTAACTGGAGGGGAACAAAATCGGTCAACGGTTCTCGGGAAAGAACAACTCCTGCAGCATGAGTGGAGGCATGACGGGATAAGCCTTCTAATTTAGATGAGATTTCAATCATCTTCCTGACAGTAGGCTCATTTTCCATCCTATTCTTCAAATCCGGCTCCATCTGTAAAGCCTTCTCTATAGTCATATTGGGCTCGAAGGGAATCATTTTAGCAATCTTATCTACCTGACTATAAGGGACCCCCAGGGCTCTACCCACATCTCTAATTACTGCCCTAGCCGCCATGGTTCCAAAGGTAATTATCTGGGAAACTTTATCACGTCCATACTTTTTACTAACATATTCAATTACTTCTCCTCTTCCTTCAATGCTAAAATCAATATCAAAATCCGGCATACTGATTCGTTCCGGGTTTAGAAACCTTTCAAAGAGTAGATTATAATCTAAGGGATTAATGTTGGTAATGTTGAGGCAATAAGCTATTAAGCTACCGGCAGCCGAACCTCTTCCGGGCCCAACCATAATATTATGTTTTTTGGCAAAATCAACAAAATCCCAAACGATCAAGAAATAGGTAGCAAAACCCATCTTTTCGATTACTGCTAACTCGTAATCCAAACGTTCCTTCACTTCAGCGTCCACATGTTTAAATTTATTTAAAGCCCCCTCATAGCACAATTGTTTTAAATAATCTTGGTCTGTAAGGTTGTTCGGTACATTGAAGTCAGGAAGATGAGCATTGCGAAATTCAATTTCCAGATTGCATTCATCGGCAATCTTGAGTGTATTTTCCAGTGCCTCAGGAACGTCCGCAAAATGTTGCAGCATCTCTTCCTGGGTATTAAAATAGAATTCATTGGTACTAAACTTCATCCTATCCGGGTCATCTAGATTGGTGGCAGTCTGAATACATAATAGGATATCATGTGCTTCAGAATCTTCTTTATTAATATAGTGCACATCATTGGTAGCAACTAAAGGAATCCCGAGAGTTTTACTCAGTTCGATTAATTCCTGATTAACCTTAAGCTGTTCAGGCATGGTATTGTTTTGCAGCTCTAAATAAAAATTACCCTCACCGAATATTTCTTGATAATTCAGTGCCAATTTCTGAGCTTCTGTAAAACTGTTCTGTAATATGAGACGTGGAATCTCCCCTTGCAGGCAGGCGGATAGTCCTATGAGTCCTTCACTATACTCTTTAAGTATCTCCTTATCAATCCTAGGCTTGTAGTAGAAGCCTTCCAAAAATGATTTAGTAACCAATTGAATGAGATTTTGATAACCGATCTTATTTTTCACCAGAAGAATTAGATGGCTGGGCGTTTCTTTCTTACCATAGGATTTATCCTTCCTGCTGTTAGGAGCAAGATAAACTTCACAACCAATTATAGGTTTGATACCCTGGGCTACCGCTTCTTTGTAAAACTGGATAACTCCATACATAACCCCATGATCAGTCAAAGCTAGAGCAGGCATATTGTTTTCTTTAGCTTTATTGATTAATTCTTTGATACGGCAAGCCCCGTCGAGCAGGCTATACTCGGAATGAACGTGGAGATGAACAAATCCTTGTTTTTTTGACATAATTATTTCTCTCTTCCCAAAAATTACCGGGTTTATTAAAAGAATTACTTAAAAAATATTTTAGCAAAATCAAGCCACTCTTTATTTACTATTTTAATCTCTTTGGTTGCCTCTTCTAAGGGTACCGAGATAATCTTATCACCATTCATAGCTGCCATCTTACCAAAATCTTCTTTTGCTATTAATTCCATGGCTTTAACCCCGGTACGTAAACCTAACATCCGATCAAATACGGTAGGGATACCGCCTCTTTGAATGTGACCGATAACCGCATGGCGAGTTTCCAGACTGGTTTTCTCACAGATTAAGTCTGCTAAGACTTGCCCAATCTCTCTCTTTCTCAAAATCATATGCCCAAACTGGTCTAATTCTTCTTTTTCGATACCGATACTCGGTAATTTAATCCCCTCCGATACTACTACCAGGGCATATTTTTTTCGGGCATACACTCGCTGGAGCTGTTTGCACATCTCCTCGATATCCGGTTCTTCTTCCGGCAGTAATATCCAATCGGCTCCGGAGGCCAATCCGGTATAGAGAGCAACCCAGCCTGCATATCGACCCATTACCTCCAGTATCATAACCCGATGGTGAGATTTTCCGGTATCCTCTAAACTCTTCATTGCTTCTACTGCTCTCGTAACTGCACTATCAAAACCAAAGGTGAAATCAGTGGAGGATAGATCGTTATCCATGGTTTTAGGTGCTCCTACTATCTTCACCTTACATTCCTTATATAGTCTAGAGGCAACTCCTAAGGTATCTTCTCCACCCATAGCTAAAAGAGCATCAAGACCATAGTTTTTTATGGTATTTATTACTCTTTCTACTCCATTTTCCATTTTAAACGGGTTGGTACGAGATGTCCCTAAAATTGTACCGGACTTATCTACTAATTCCTCCACATCCTGCAAGTCAATTTTAACTATATTTCCATCGATCAAGCCTCTCCAGCCATCTTTAATACCAAAAACTTCATAATCGAAATCATGGGCTCGATAGACAGCACCACGAATAGCCGGATTGAGCCCGCAGCAATCTCCTCCGCCTGTTAAAATACCAACTCTTTTCGACATCTTATTCTCTCCCTTATTCTTTACTTTTTTCTACCTAATCTAAACTCTGTTCTGGGAACCTAATACTCTGATACGGTCTCGAATAACCTCTTTAGCAGCCTCTTTAGCCACACCCAAAACCTTTCTGGGGTCTATCTCTTGGGGATTTTTGGTTAAGTATTCTTTTGCTGCCCTGGTAAAGGCCATCCGTATCATAGTATCTATATTTACCTTGCATATTCCGGCTGTTATTCCTTTTCTAACTTCTTCATCGCTTGCTCCCGATGCTCCATGCAATACCAGAGGAAGACCGGTCAAATTTCTTATTTTTTCAATCCGGGGTATGTCTAATTGAGCTATTGGTTCTTGGCAACCATGTATAGTACCTACAGCTGCGGCCAGTGAATCAATACCGGTTAATTTGACAAATTTTTCCGCTTCGATAGGATCAGCAAAAAATTCTTTTATCTTCTCCCGAGCTACCCCGGGTTCATCACTGGAATCCATCTTACCAATCTGGCCTATCTCTGCCTCTACCGGAATACCAACAGCATGTGCCATCTCCACAACTTTTTTGGTTAACATGACATTTTCATCAAAAGGTAAGGCTGAACCATCGAACATCAAAGAGGTAAATCCGGCCCTCAGACACCTAATGTTTTGTTCGTAATCAGTTCCGTGGTCTAAATGCAAAACTACCGGTATAAAGGTCCTCTCTGCTAACACTTTCACCATAGCTACAATCATATCCAAACCGGCATACTTAATGGCACCTTGAGAAGCTTGAACTATTACCGGTGCTCTTTCTTCTTCTGCAGTCTCGATAATAGCCTGTACTATCTCCATGTTATTGGCATTAAAGGCACCAATTGCATATCGGTTTTTTAATGCATCCTGCAATATTTCTTTACTGTTTACTAATGGCATTCTACTCTCCTTTCTAATGCTAAGTTTAAATTCAGTTTAACTTTTTTGGAAACTATTTAAAGGCGGTCTTGACCATAAGCAACTAATCCCAGGAACTAACAAGAAAAATTAATTTGCCGTCATTTTATTATATATTTCTGAAGAATTTATTGCAATTAACTTTACTATTAACTTTTTTGAGAGCCTCTTTTTCAGAGACAATACAAATTACTTTGCATAATTCCGGTTGGGGGAACCTGTTTTCGGAAAAGAGTTGTAGACCAACCTTACCTTTTACTATAGCATATCTTGATACTATTTAAGAAAAAAATTATTACTATCTTCTTATTATTTGATAAGTTCAATTTTAAAGACTCTAACATCTTTAGCGAAAGAGGGTTCCCGTAGAGTCAAAGAGCTATGGAAAAGAGAAATATGAAATATAGGTGGAAGATAAAACTATTGATAGTAATTATAGGATTCCTATCAAACTATTACCCCAACAGAAACGAGATTTTAGTATGCTATATTAATAACCTTCCTCCAGGTTTATTTTATTTTCTGGTTCTTCCCCCTCGAAGATCCGTTTAATATTTTTATACACCTCTAATACATTTTCTTCTACTGCTTTGTCGGTATAGCCAGCACTATGCGGTGACATTACAACATTAGATAATTCCTGAAAGGCAAATTTACTGGGTAACCTTTGCGGGAAATCTCGGTTGGGGTACTGGTACCAGGTATCTATCCCCGCTCCTGCCAGGGTTCCGTTTTTTAGATATCTATAGAGAGCCTCCTCATTAATAACCTTTCCCCTACCTACATTGACCAGATATTTCCCTTTCATTAATTTTAACATAGAACCACCAATTACATCTTCGGTCTTGGCTGTCAGGGGCAAGGTAACAACGATGAAATCAGATTGTGATATAACATATTCTAATTGTTCCATCGTTCCTAAGAAGGTTAAATTATATTTCTTTTGCAGGTCTTCCTCTTTTTTAAGAGTACGTTTTACCGCATAAACCTTCATACCAAAAGAGATGGCTCTTTGAGAGATCTCCAAACCGATGGCACCTAAACCTATGATTCCTAAGCTTCTACCGGCGAGTTGAATGGTAGGCTCTTGAGTAGTATACCCATGCCACTCACCCTTTCTCAATTCTCTGTCACTGTATATTAAATTTTTAGCCAATGCCAGTAATAGGCAGAAGGCTAATTCTGCAACTGCAGAACTATTGCCATGAGTATTGCAAACATTTATCTGGGGAAACCTTTTAAAAACATTCATGTTCTGTTGGTCGACTCCGGTAAAAGGTATTTGAAATAATTTTAAACTTTTAGCCATATCGAGCTCGGATTCACTCAACTCTCCTCCTATAATTACCTCAGCCGAGGCCAATTGGTCACTCGTTAGCTTGCTATCTCGTTCCGGAAAAATGAACTCAAGGGGTAATTGCTCTTCTTGATTATATCTATTTAATAATTCTACCCATTGTTTTTGACTGACCATCTTGCTAAATATTATTATCTTCATTTTTCTATAATCCCTTTCGGTTATTTGACTTTCTTCGCCTTTGAGGTATTCTCGAACTGCTACTAAATGCTTACACTCTAAATTCCATTTTCGGCAGTTATGCTCGAAATCATAACAATCACATTCAGGAACTGATAGATTGACATGATACACTTTGCTATTCTTTTTATTCTTAACCAGAAAGTGCTCTCCTGCATCCTCTACTCTTAAGTCTTTAGAGGCAAGCGCCCTCTTATTCTGCTCTTCCTTTACCAGTAGCTTCCTTGCTAATTGATCTGCCAGCTGATTGTTTTCCCTTCTGTTCCAAATAAAAAAGATTGGCGCCTTTATTTTTTTAACCAATTCCTGTGTTTTTTCATAAAGTGGAATTATTTTCTTGTTTTTTACCTTAAACTGCCCATTCAATTGCTTCACTACTAATTGACTATCACAATAAAACTCAATAGAATCAGCCGACAAATCTTTTATTTCTTCTAAGCCTCTAATAACGGCACAATACTCGGCAATATTGTTGGTTCCTACTCCAATCAGTTCATTGATTTTTTTCCATAATTCACCATCACGATAGATAACAATCCCGATAGCCATATTACCAGGATTGGGAATACAGGACCCATCTACACGTATTAACAGTTTCGCCATAGATACCTCACCTTTAATAATTATAAATAATTGCTAACCTTTCCTTTACAAGTGTTTTTAACTCTGCCACCTCATTGATATAATAAACTTTTCCTTCTTTTTGGAATGGCTTCAGCCAGCCACCAACCTCGAACCTGAATAAGATAACTTCTTTCCCATATTTCAAAGCGAGGGCAATCTCTGAAATGGTCCCGGCACTTCCCGGCAGAGCTATAATCAGATCTGAACTCAATATATTAATTACATTTCTAGCCATACCCATCCCGGTTGCAATAGGTATATCAATGTATTGGGAAGCCCAATCGGGGTTATCTACCGGTAAAATTCCCACTGTAATTCCACCGTTATCTTTGGCGCCTTTTGCTGATGCCTTCATCACTCCTGCATCCCGTCCACCATTTAACAATACCCAACCTTCCTGGGCAATCATGGCCCCTATTTGATAGGCAAACTGTTCATCCTGGGGATGCACAAATTGTGTTCCCCCCATTACCCCTATGACTATTCTTTTAATAGGAATCCCCCCCCCCC
>JGI24710J26742_10002164_pt1 | contig 17534 bp, 20 predicted proteins | sample BioPla2DNA2_FD_26742 | JGI IMG/M metagenome (IMG submission 26742) | reverse complement strand
TCATTTCTGTTTCAAGTTGTTGTCATGGTCATGATGTGTCTGATACTTTACGGATGGTTACTTTCTGGTAAGTATGGAGATTTACAGCTAATGCTTTTGGTTGGAGTTATTATTGGAACTGGGCTAAGGTCTCTTTCATCATTTATGAGAAGACTTCTTGCACCCTCTGAGTTTGACATTTTACAGGCTAAATTGTTTGGTTCAGTTAATAATGCAGATTCTAAATATTTTATAGTTGCAATTCCTATTGTAATTATTGCGGCAGTACTCCTTCTTGCTCATTCTAAAAATCTAAATGTTGTTTCCCTTGGAAAGGATGTTAGTACATCNTTGGGAGTTAATCATAAAGCTAAGGTTATTTATACTCTTGTATTAGTTTCAATATTGATGTCAATCTCAACTGCCTTGGTTGGACCCCTTACTTTCTTTGGATTTTTAGTTGCAACCTTAAGCTATCAAGCAGCGGGTACATATGACCATAGATATTTATTTCCAATGGCTCTTGCTTTAGGTTTCTTGATAATAACGGGAGCTTACTTTTTTATGTATCATATATTCAATGCACAAGGAGTGGTCTCAGTAATTATAGAAATGTTTGGTGGAATAACATTTTTAATAGTCGTTTTAAGGAGGGGAACTTTATGATTAAAATTGATAATGTTAATAAGGCCTATAGTGATGAGGTGAATATAGGACCTTTGTGTCTTGATATACCAAAAGCAGGTCTTACTTCATTAATTGGGCCTAATGGGGCAGGGAAGTCAACCACACTTTTGATGATAGGAAGACTTTTGGATATGGACAAAGGGCATATTCAAGTNGCCAATATGGATGTTACTGAATCTAAATCTTGTGATTTAGCAAAGGTTTTGACTATTTTGAGACAAGAAAACCATTTTATAACCAGGCTTACAGTTAGACAGTTAGTTGGATTTGGACGATTTCCTTATTCGAAGGGAAGATTGACTAGAAAGGATGAAGAGATCATCTCCAAATATATTGATTTCTTAGGTTTATCTGATTTGGAGAATAGATACTTGGATGAGCTATCTGGTGGTCAAAGGCAAAGAGCATATGTGGCAATGGTTCTGTGCCAAGAGACTGAATACGTACTTTTAGATGAGCCCCTTAACAATCTAGATGTTGCTCGCTCTGTCCAGATGATGGAGCATCTGAGACATGCAGCTGATGAATTCGGAAGAACAATCCTTACTGTTATGCATGACATTAATTTTGCAGCCAAATATTCTGATAGAATTTGTGCTATGAAGGATGGACAGATTGCGGCCTTCGGAACTGTGGAAGAGATTATGGACTCGGATATACTAACAGAAATATTTGATACGAAAATAGATGTAATCGATAGTTCATGTGGACCAATAGCGATTTATTAAAGCAAAACCCCCCTTACTATTGATTGAAGCCTTGGCACTATTTCCTCTTCAAATTCGGGATTATTCTTAAACCACCGTATATTAAGGGGAGATGGGTGCACTAAGGGAAAGTATTCTGGCAGATACTCATGGTAGGCTTTCACTGTTTCAGTTAGATTTTTCTTAATTCGGTCTTTTAGGTAAAACTTTTGTGCGTAAGCTCCGATCAAAAGGGTAAGTTCAATCTCTGGCATGGTGTCAATAAGCATGGGATGCCATTTGGATGCAAAATCTTTTCTTGGTGGTAAGTCACCTGTTTTGCCCTTGCCAGGAAAGTAAAAATCCAGGGGTAGGACAGCTATCTTTCCAGAATTATAAAAGGTATCTTCACTTACTCCCAGCCATTGGCGAAGCTTATCACCACTTCTATCCATGAAGGATTGTTCCTTTTCTTGAGTCTTGATTCCAGGTGCTTGACCTATAATCAACAGCTTTGATCTGGGATTTGCCATGAAGATTGGGACCCATCCCTTGTTAGTAAATTCAAGGTTATCTGGATCCTGGGCAATTGCTTTTTTAATAGCTTCGATTCTTTCCATGTCTTACTCCTTTATCTTAAAGAGAAAGATGATTTTTTGTAAGTTTTATTATATAATTATTATATCACATTAAACAGATATAAATCATAGTAGATAGACTATGATTTATTTTTATATGGAGTAATAGATCATGAAGAAATTCAAGAAATTTTATATAGAGATTACCAATGTATGTAATCTGAATTGCGACTTTTGTCCAAAAACTGGTCGTAAGCCAGAGTATATGAGTATTGACTTGTTTTGTAATATACTGGATCAGATTGAAAAACATACGGATTATATATATTTTCATGTAAAGGGGGAGCCACTTCTTCATCCCCATATAGACAAGCTCTTGGATATAAGTTATGAAAGAGGGTTCAAGGTTAATATAACGACCAATGGCACCTTAATTAATAAAGTGAAGGATAAACTACTTATGAAGCCTGGATTGAGACAGGTTAACTTCTCATTGCATAGCTTTGATGGGAATGAAATGAAGGTAGATAAGGAAGAATATATTAATAATATTCTTGCATTTACAAAGGAAGCTAGAAGTAATACAGATACAATCATATCATTAAGACTGTGGAACTTAGACGAAGAGGATAGTCTTATCNATCNTGACAGAAAAAGAAACAATAAGATTTTAGAANTTATTGAAAAAGAGTTTAACTTACCTTACAAAATTCAGGAGAAGGTGGAGCCTGGCAGGGGGATAAAAATCGGAGATAAATTATATCTAAATCAAGAATATCAGTTTCAATGGCCTGATTTAAATGTTGAAGAGGACGATGGATTGGGATTTTGCTATGGACTTCGTAATCAGGTGGCTATATTAGTTGACGGTACAGTTGTACCATGCTGTCTGGATGGTGAAGGCGTAATTAACCTAGGAAATATCAAAAACGAACATTTTTCTGATATAATAGAAGGTGAAAGAGCAAAGAGAATTATTGAAGGATTTTCTAAAAGGGAGGCAGTTGAAGAGCTTTGCAGAAAATGTGGATATAGAAGAAGATTTGGTTAAAAGTAAAGCAATAGGGCATAGGATTTGGTTAAAAAATCAGATATGAGAATAATAAAACTATGTGCATAACAGTATCAGTATATTATTATATAATACATATTGATACATTAATTTTAATAAGAAAGGAAGCTTAAATATGAACGAGACACTTCAAACAATTAGTAGGAGATTTTCATGTCGTGACTATGAGGGGCGACTACCTGAAAGAGAAAAGCTGGAGGCTATTGCTCTTGCGGCTGTTCAGTCACCAAGTGCAATGAATAGACAGCCATGGCAGGTGCTTGTCATCACCAATAAATCATTAATCGAGGAAATGGATGCTGAGGGTATGAGGATACTTGCTGAAGCGGAAGATAAATCCACATATGAGAGGTTTATGGAGCGAGGGGGAACACTATTCTACAATTCCCCTTGTATGTATCTGATTCTCAAGAAACCTGGTACTGACTTGGATACAGGTATTGTTAGTGAAAACATAAGTCTGGCTGCTAGTTCTCTGGGACTTGACAATGTTATCTGTGGTATGGCTGCTATACCATTTAACGGTTCAAAGGGTGATGAATTTAAGAAGAAAGTAGGTATATCTGATGGATGGGAGTTCGGCATGGCTGTTCTTGTAGGCTATGGTAAAACTAAAAAGGATCCCCATACTCCTGATATATCAAAAATCCGATATATAGAATAGTAAGTCATTTGAAGGAGGTCTAGACTATGAAAGATGAAAATCATATATATATTGCGATTGATCTAAAGTCGTTTTATGCCTCTGTGGAATGTATTGAACGTAAACTTGATCCTATGACGACTAATCTGGTTGTTGCAGATGCTAGTCGTACTGAAAAAACAATATGTCTTGCTGTGTCCCCGTCTTTAAAGTCTTATGGTATTCCAGGGCGAGCAAGACTTTTTGAAGTTGTTCAAAAGGTCAGGGAAGTGAATGCAGAGCGGGGCAGAAAGGCTCCTGGTAAAAAATTTACTGGTACATCCTATAATGATCTAGAATTAAAAAAACATCCCGAATTGTCCTTAGACTATATAGCTGCACCACCAAGAATGGCTTACTACATGGATTATAGCACTCGGATTTATAATACCTATCTAAAGTATGTAGCACCGGAGGATATCCATGTCTACTCTATAGACGAGGTATTCATGGATGTGACTAATTATCTGGCAACTTATAATCTATCACCACGAGAACTAGCCATGAAGATGATACAGGATGTTCTTAAGACAACTGGAGTTACTGCTACAGCAGGAATAGGGACTAACCTTTATCTTGCTAAGATTGCCATGGATATTGGGGCCAAACACATAGTACCTGATAAGGATGGAGTCAGAATTGCAGAGCTGGATGAGATGAGCTATCGACGTTTGCTTTGGACACATCAACCTCTAACTGATTTTTGGCGTGTTGGTAGAGGATATGCCAAGAAATTGGAAGAATACGGCATGTTTACTATGGGAGATGTGGCACGATGCTCTATTGGTAAGCCCAATGATTATTATAATGAAGATCTGCTTTATAAGTTATTTGGAGTAAATGCGGAGCTATTGATTGATCATGCTTGGGGCTGGGAGCCCTGTACAATTGCTGATATAAAGGCTTATAAGCCTAGCACCAATAGCATAGGATCCGGGCAGGTTCTTCAAAGTCCATATGATTATGAGAAAGCAAGCTTAATTGTAAGGGAAATGACCGATCTTCTTGTTCTTGATCTGGTTGACAAGGGGCTTGTGACTGATCAGATGGTATTAACTGTAGGATATGATATTATTAATCTAAGTAATCCAGAGATTAAGAAGAAATATAATGGAGAGGTAACCACGGATCACTATGGAAGGTCTATTCCTAAACATGCTCATGGTACAGTGAATCTAGGACGTCAAACATCATCTACTAGATTAATCATAGATGCAGTTATGGATTTATATAGTCAAATTGTTGATGAAAACCTGTTAATTAGAAGAATTAACATTACTGCCAATCATGTGGTAGATGAAAGTTCAGTAAAAAAGGATAACACCTTTGAACAGCTGAATCTTTTTACCGATTATGCTACTGAACAAAAGAAAAAGGAAGAAGAGGAAGCTGCTTTAGAACGTGAGAAGAAGATGCAGCATGCGGTATTAGATATTAAAAAAAAGTTCGGTAAAAATGCTATACTTAAGGGTATGAATCTAGAGAAGGGTGCCATGGCAAAAGAAAGAAATAAGCAAATAGGAGGGCATAAGGCATAATGAATGATGATTTAAGTAATGTTCATCCCTATGATGATATTATTAATCTGCCTCACCATGTATCTAAGTCCCGCCCAGCAATGTCTAGATCAAATCGTGCCGGTCAATTTTCTCCCTTTGCAGCCTTGACTGGTTATGAAGGAGCAATTAAGGAGACAGCTAGGCTAACGGATAAGAAAGTAGAGTTGGATGAAGCAGCTAAATCTGTATTAGATGAAAAACTAAGAATTATTCAAGAACAGCTTAGTAGTCATCCAGAGATAGAAATCACTTATTTTCAGCCTGATGAAAAGAAGGCTGGAGGTGTTTATGTTTCTACCTTTGGAGTTGTTAAAAAAATAGATAGCTATGAAAAGACTATAGTTATGGAGGATGGAACAAGGGTAGCTATAGAGGAAATCATCAATATAACAGGAGAAGCTGTTAAATGTATAGATGATTAATTATGAGGAGGAGTTCATGTACTATTCTACATATTACATATCCCCGGTTGGGGATATAATGATTGCAAGTGATGATAATAATATTATCGGTCTGTGGATTGATAACCAGAAATATATTGGGAATACTATGCCAGGAGATATTACACAAAAGGAGAATCATCCTATATTACAAGAAGCTAGAGCTTGGCTAGATGAATACTTTGCAGGTAATAAACCGGCATTGTCAAGCTTGTCCTTGGCTCCTATAGGTGGTGAGTTTAAACAGCAGGTATGGAAGATTCTAACTGAAATTCCCTATGGTGAACTTACAACTTACGGTAGGATTGCCAAAGAAGTTGCAAAACGTATGGGTAAGGAAAGGATGTCTGCTCAAGCTGTAGGTGGAGCAGTAGGACATAATCCCATATCTATCATTATTCCTTGCCATCGTGTAGTAGGCACTAACGGAAGTCTGACCGGTTATGCAGGTGGGATTGATATTAAGGTGAAGTTACTAGAGCACGAGGGAGTAGATATGAGGGGGCTATTTATGCCCAAAAAAGGGACAGCTCTGTAGAAAGAGTACCTGATTCAAAGAAGACGTAAATCAAGGCACCAATTGCTGAAGCTTAAGAACAGGAGTGTCTTTATGATAGTTAGACTAGGTTATGTTGCAATTGCATTAGGACTTCCTAAAGTTACATCCTCTAGTAATGTAACATATACAAATTATAAGAAGCTATATCTTGTTAAATCCATTAAGAATATTCGAAAGGATTGGGAATGGATAGATGCTTCATCATTTATATTATAATAGGTGGAAAAAACCATGATTATAGGAATTATAAACATAAAAATCCATATACCCTGGGCCCGTTCTTTAAAAGAGAAGCGGATGGTTGTAAAGAGTATCTGTGCCAAGGTTCGAGGTAAATACAATGTATCAATTGCAGAAGTGGAGGAACAGGATATTCACCAGATTATAGGGTTAGGAATAGCCTGTGTGACCAATGAAACAACACAAGCTGATAGTATTATGGACAATGTTATAAACTATATAGAGAGCAATATAGACGGGGTAATTATTAAGGTTGAGAGAGAAATTATCTAATATTAATCTGACGGTAAGTCTTCCTTGATAAATTGATGGGTATATCCCATTTTAAAGGCTAGCTTAATCATATCAGTTTCCTCAATTGACATATCTCTTTCATACATCTTTTCAAACTGCTTAATCAAGCCATCAAAATCAATGACTCTTTTCTTTTGTCTAGGTCTATCTTTTTTATGGTTAGGGTCATATTTTTGAGGAACCATAGTTGAAGTATAGATTTTTTTAAAAATCATTGTTGTATAATATGCGTCATGTAGGGCATTGTGAAATACATCTTTAACCGGTATATCTAGTGCTATAGTAACTGCCTCAAGTCCTAGAAGCTTTTTCCTAGATTGATTAAGGTGAAGGGATGCAAAGGGTTGAATGTTGATAAAGTGATTAGGTAATAGATTTGTATCCACCTGAAAGTGTTTTGCATTACGATAGAGAACCTTCATATCGATCATGCTCCAAGTGCAAAAAACAGAATCCGTACCCCTGGTAAATGAAATAAAATCCTTATATACTTCTGGAAAGGTTGCTTCATTGTCCAGTTGTTCTGTCGTTATCCCGGTCATTTCCGTGATTCTTGGTTCAATATCTTTATAGATGCTAGGCTTGATATAACGGTTAAATGTGGCGAGAATATTGAAATCCTCATCCAACCTATAGGCACCGATTTGAATAATCTCACCTTGATTAAATTCCATGTCAAAAACAATATAATACATATAATGTAGCTATACCTTTCGTAATAAAGTGAAAAACTGATAAATCAATATTAGGTTTATTATTATCTTATTATCATTATCCCATTCAGTCCTTTAAAAAGCAAGGAGNTATAGTGATAANATTAGGTATAAAGATGTTATGAGGTTATTAGAGGGGGNGAAGGAAGGAGGAGAAACTAATGAAAATTGATCATGTTGCTATGTATGTTAATGACTTGAACTTATCTAGGGAGTTTTTTATTAAGTACTTTGGTGCTAAATCTAATGCAGGATATCACAATACTAAGACAAATTTTAAGTCCTTCTTTTTGTCTTTTGATAATGGAGCAAGGATCGAATTAATGATGAGACCAGAGATGGATGATAAGGAAAAGACTATTGCCAGAACTGGTTATATTCACATTGCTTTTAGTGTTGGTAGCAAAGAAAAAGTGGATGAACTGACAGAACAATTAAGAAAAGATGGTTTTGAAGTGCTAAGTGGTCCACGAAAAACTGGTGATGGTTATTATGAAAGTGCTATTGTAGGAATTGAAGGTAATATGATAGAAATCATGATTTAGCCAAACTAATTTAATGCAATTTAATGAGGCGAAGTCTAAGGTGTCTATGGATCCAAAGGCTTCGTTTTTCTTTGCTTCAAAACAGTGGTATAATACCTCCTCAGGGGAGAATTATGGTGGGGGATTTTTCATAGTACTTGTCTTGAGCAATGGAGTCATGTATAATGGGACCNGTGTGAAAATTATAACAATCCATATCACATAGCTACTATACAAGTAATATCAAATATTAATACAGATTGCTTTTACTTATAAAATGGTCTTCACTTATAAATATTTACAAGAAAGTAGGTACAACAGATTGATTACACAAAGGGAATTCTTCAACTCAATGGCTAAAAAGTGGGATACTATTTGTCACCATGATAAGGATAAAATACAATATATTTTAAGCTTACTCAATATTCATAATGGAGCAAAGGTGCTTGACGTTGGAACAGGAACTGGAGTACTTGTGCCTTTCTTAAGGAAAGAGGTTGGGGAAGAGGGAAAAGTTATTGCAATAGATGTGTCTGAAAAAATGCTGGAAGTGGCCCAGAGAAAATATTCATATAATAATGTTACTTTTGTTTGTGAAGATGTTCTAGAGGCTGATTTGCCCAGTGAGTATTTTGATTTTATTATTTGCTATTCGGTTTTCCCCCATTTTCACCAGAAGGAATTAGCCATTAAAGCCATAAGCAAATATCTAAAAATTGGTGGTAGGCTTGCAATTTGTCATTCCCAAAGCAGGGAAGCTATTAATAATCTACATAAAAATGCTTCAGAGGCAGTAGCCGAAGATAATTTACCATCAATCGATATTATTAAAGGATATTTTGATGATTCCGCTTTAGAAACAATTGTTGAAATTGATAATGATGAAATGTTTGTTATTATCTGTCGTAAGTAAATTTATATAGTAACCTATATAATTAATTATAATAAAAACTGCCCTTGGTAAATTCCAATAGCAGTTTTTTATTTTATCTTCAATCGTAAAGGCTAAGGCTCGTATATTTCTTTTGATCCAGATATGGTAGCGGAGATTGCTTTCTCTACACCTTCAACAGCTCTTTNTTTATCATGATCCTTAAGGGCCATTAGGATGTTTTTAGCACTNTTGTAAACAACCTCACAGCCATATTTTTGAATAAATCTAACCCAAAGATGGCTTACAGGAACACGAAAGGAACGATAGATTAAGGGAAGTAAAGTGTTTTGACTGGTCATAGCTATCTCGTGATAAAAGGTGAAAGCAGCATCAGCAGCTTCTTCTATATTATCATTTCGTATCTCATTAAGACATTCCTCTAAAGTGCTAATGTCCTCCTTCGTATGACGGTCCACAGACAATTCTACAGCCAGCTTATCTACTATCATCTTAATCTCCAGAATAGATTGTATCTCGTCCCGACCTAGGTGTCCTCCATTATAATTCATGATGGAGAGTAGTGTATCTACGGTACCATAGCGGCGATAATCTAATACATATACTCCGGAACGGGGTTTTACCTCTAAAAATCCCTTTCTTGCAAGTTCAGTAATTCCACCGTTTACTACAGCACGGCTTACTTGCATTTTCTCTGCAAGAACACGCTCAGATGGAAGCTTTTCACCAATTTTTAATCTCCCGGAAAGTATCATGGATTCTAATTCCCTAACAAAAAGTTCTTTTAATGTAGGGGCTTTTAATTTTGTAAAGTTCATTTGTATTCCTTTCTAAAGTCCGAAATCCCCATCTGCTATAATCAGATATTAAAGTATAAAGTAACATAATATGGAACAAAAATCAATAGATGCACAAATAATTGTATAGAAGTTTGATAAATACTTGACAATCTTGAAAAAAATTTATAGAATGTAGGCGTATCTGTACTATTGGTATGACCAGATTGATAAAATATATATTTCCTAAAAGGAGGAACAATTATGTTTCGGTTTAATTATGCAGAAGGTGCAGGGTTTCTAAGTGTTTGGTTAGTATGGATTGCTGTGCTATTAGCACTATTTTTACTGAACGAAATTACTAGAAGATCTAAAGTGGCAGGGTTTTTAGGATTTGTGGTATTACCAGCTACGCTTTCTCTATTGTGGTTTACAGTTATGAAAGAAACTACATACACAGACTGGTTTCATTTGGCAAAGGTATATTCATCTACAGCTGGCTGTATTGGCTTCTGGTGTATCCGTTATGTCCGTGGTACCAACAAGAAGACAGGTAAAGAATGGGCACTAGCCAACAACAAAATAGCTCTCTGCTTTCCACCATTAATACTAGCTATCAATATTCTAGAAGCAGTAGCTCGTGATTTTGAAGTGGGTAGTAAGTATGCAGTAATGGCTCAGGACTTAACTGCTGATGCACCTGTAATGCTGATGGGTGGATCCTGGAACTATATGAATGCAATTGCAGGGATTTTGAATATTGTTGCTATTACAGGTTGGTTTGGTATCTGTATAAGGAAAAAGACAGATAAAGACAAGAGCCAGGATATGTTATGGCCTGATATGCTCTGGTTTTACATTATAGCCTATGATATATGGAACTTTGCTTATACATATAACGCTTTACCTCACCATGCTTGGTATTGCGGATTGGCATTACTGTTAGCACCTACTTTGTGTGCATTTACCGTAGGTAAGGGAGCATGGTTACAGCACAGAGCTCATACATTGGCATTGTGGTGTATGTTTGCACAAACCTTCCCACGATTCCAAGATTATGGTAAATGGCGGGTAGACTCTACCTATAATCCTACCATATATTTTATAGTTAGCTTCTTAGCACTGGTAGCTAACATTGCACTAGTAGCTTACATGATTTATAAATGGATAAAAACAAAACGTAATCCATATAAGGGTGAACTATATACTGACTTAAAGGAATATCAAGCTATAAAAGCACTGGCAGAATAANACTTTGAAAGGAATGAAATGAGAGTGAAAAAATTTAGAGTTTTGGAAATTAAGGAAAGTATTTTTGAAGACAACAATAAGGACGCACAGCGTCTTAGAGAACAGCTAAAAAGTGAGAACACCTTTTTATTAAACCTGATGAGTTCTCCAGGAGCAGGGAAGACGACTACATTGGTTAATACCATTAATCGTCTAAAGGANAAACTNAGTATTGCTGTTATGGAGGCAGATATTGATTCCGATGTGGATGCAAGGACGATTTCCGAAACAGGCGTAAAGGTAATTCAGCTACATACAGGGGGAATGTGTCATCTGGATGCGGATATGACGCGGCAGGGGCTTCAAGGATTAGATGCNAAAGGGACGGATTTGGTGATACTAGAAAACGTGGGAAATCTTGTATGTCCTGCTGAATTTGATACTGGAGCAACAAAAAATGCTATGATCTTAAGTGTACCTGAAGGGGATGATAAGCCTTTAAAATATCCATTAATGTTCCAAACATCTGACGCTCTTATTATTAATAAAATTGACACCATGGAAGTGTTTGACTTTGATCTTGATCTTTGTGTGGAAAGAGTGAAGANATTAAATCCTAATATAGAAATCTTCCCTATTTCTGCAAAGACAGGGGAAGGTATGGAGGCATGGACAGAGTGGTTGTATAAAGAGGTTAAAGGAGAATAAAAGATGGAGCAATCAATTACGAAGATGTATTTTCCTGAAGGTTATAAGTGTAAGTATAATGAAAAGGTAATGGAATTTGCCAACATGCTNGGCCGAAAGAATCCCAAGAAGAATNGTTATGAGTGGGATGANCCAGAATATGTTATTCTGGAGGCTGGTGTTGATGACGATATGGCTGAAGTAGGAATTGCCATGGGATATTTCACTAAGAGAACTGCCAAGGAAATGGCGGAGATCATGGGGAAATCCGAAGAGTATTGCCATGAGCAAATGATGAAGCTTGCATGGTATGGTACCACCTTTGTTAATGTTATTGATGGAGTAGATACTTTCTGGCATGCAGAGAGCTGGATACCTGGTATTATGGAGATGGTGGTTAATAATCTAGAGGTTGTAGAGAAGTATCCTATTGTAACCTATGCCATGGAGGCCTATGGAAGAGTTCGAGGACCTATGAGTGCTGGTATGTTTCCACCAGGAGTAGGTCTTATGAGGGTTATTCCTATTGAATCCACTATAGATGGTAACAGTCATAGGGCCAGCTATGAGGAAGTATCAAAATACTTGAATGAAAACACTATATTTTCCTGTTCCCCTTGCTCTTGTCGTACAGATAGAGAGGTTATGGGAGAGGGCTGTGGTCATCTAAAGGAAGATATGTGTATACAGATGGGCCATGCAGCAGAATACTATATTCGTACAGGCCGTGGGAGGGANATTACCAGAGAAGAAGCTTTTGAAATTATTAAAAGGGCTGAGGAAAATGGTCTTATGCACCAGATCCCCAATATAGATGGTTCTGGTAAAACCCATGCTATCTGTAACTGCTGTGGATGTGCTTGCCTATCCCTTCGATCTGGAACCATGTATAAGAACGTGGATATGGTTCGTTCTAACTATATATCCAAGGTAGATAAGGATAAGTGTGTAGCCTGTGGTGTATGTGTAGAAAATTGTCCTATGAATGCTATGAAACTAGGTCAGAAGCTTTGTTCTAGTGGACCGGTTACTGATGATATAACCACAACCCATACTCCAAGAAACAATGAATGGACCCAGAAGGAATGGAATATAGACTACCTAACCAATCGTGAGGAGGTTGTAGATACAGGTACAGCTCCTTGTAAAACCTCTTGTCCTGCCCACATTGCAGTACAAGGATACATAAAATTAGCTGCACAAGGAAAATATACAGAAGCTCTTGAACTGATTAAGATGGAAAATCCATTCCCTGCAGTATGCGGATACATCTGTAACAAGCGTTGTGAAGATGCATGTACAAGGGGAGATCTTGATGAGCCAATTGCAATTGATGATATCAAACGTTTTATTGCAGAACAGGATTTAAACACTGAAACCAGGTTTATTCCTAAGAAACGTAACAACTACAGTGATAAAAAGATAGCTATTGTTGGAGCTGGACCTTCCGGCTTGTCCTGTGCTTATTATTTGGCTATTGATGGATATGATGTAACAGTATTTGAAAAAGAAAAAGTACTTGGGGGAATGTTGACTCTTGGAATACCTTCTTTTGTTCTAGAGAAAAGAATTATTGAGGCAGAAATCGATATATTAAGAGAACTAGGGGTCAAATTCAAAACTGGTATAGAAGTTGGTAAAGATATTAGTTTAGATGAACTTAGAAGTAAAGGATATGAAGCTTTCTACCTGGCTATTGGAGCACAGAAGGGCAGAAAGATTGGTATTGAGGGAGAAGATTATGAAGGAGTTACATCTGGAGTAGAGTTCCTTTCACGTATTAATCAAGATGAAAAAGAAACTATCAGTGGCAATGTAGTAGTTATTGGTGGTGGTAATGTAGCTATTGATGTGGCTCGTGTAGCAGTTCGTGCAGGGGGGGCTAAAATCAATATGTACTGCCTAGAAAGCAAAGATGAGATGCCTGCTTTGGACGAAGAAATCCAAGTAGCTGAAGATGAAGGTATATCAGTTAATAATTCCTGGGGACCTTTGCGTATTATTGGAGAGAATGGCAAGGTTACAGGAGTTGAACTGATCCGTTGTATTAGTGTCTTTGATGAAGATGGTAACTTTAGACCTAAGTACGATGAAAATGATACAATAATTGTAGAAGCTGATCATGTTATTTTATCAGTAGGACAAGCTATTGATTGGGGTGGTTTATTAGAAGATAGTGAGGCAGTATTAAATTCCAATAATACCATCCAGGTAGATGATATTACCTATCAGACAAATCAAGCTGATGTATTTGCAGGTGGAGATGCAGTAACAGGACCAAGTTTTGCAATAGATGCCATAGCAGCAGGTAAGCAGGCGGCTATCTCTATTCATAGATTTGTTCACAAGGGGCAAGATTTACTTATCGGACGGAGTCGTCGCCAGTTTATCAAGATGGATACAGACAAGGTTATATTAGATAGCTTTGATAGAAGTCCTAGACAAAGACCTGCACAGGTGAATTCAGAGGAGGCTAAGAAAACCTTCCGTGATATTCGAGTATCCCTAACTGAAGATCAGATGAAGAAGGAAACTGAAAGATGTCTGGGATGTGGTGCTACTGTAGTGGATGAATACATGTGTGTAGGTTGTGGAATGTGTGCTACAAAATGTAAGTTTGATGCTATAACTCTGGAACGTGTTTATGATGGTGAAGGTGTGGAGTTCTTAGGAATAAAAAAAGCCATCATACCTCATGTACTTAAGCGCAAAGTAAAGATAACCGCCAAAAAAGTACTGGGAAGGAACAAATAAGTCATGCATGAATTGGGGATAATGTATCATGTTGTTGAACAGGTATTAAATGTTGTGAATTCAAACCAGCTATCAGAGGTAGAGGCCATTGTCCTTCAAGTAGGAGAATTATCTTCTGTGGTTCCCAGGTATCTTCATGCTTGCTTCCCAGCATCGGTAGATGGTACCATGCTTGAAAACACAAAATTAGAAGTAGAAATACTCACAGCCAATGGAATTTGCGGAGGTTGTGGAAAGGTATATCCACTACTGGAACACGGGAAAGTCTGTCCGGAGTGTCAGAGTGAAGAATTTGAGATGATCAGTGGTGGAGAGTTCTACCTAAAAGAGATTAGGGCCTGTTGAAATTATTATAAAATGGAGAGGGTTTCGGTTTTAAATTACCGAAACCCTTTTCATTTTGTGCCTGGCAAGATACTATATAATAGTAATGTAATTAATAATAATGTATAATATAAGAAAATTTTAAGGAGTATAATTATGAAACGGTTTAGAGCAAATGCCAATGCAGTAAAACAGCTTGGTCGTACATATTATTCTGAGGAGGATATCCTTTGGTGTGCATTATCAGGCTCAGGAATAGAGTATAAGTTTAGTGGTAATAAATGCACTATAAATATTGTGGGGGATTCTGTCAGCACCAGGGAGGATGTAGATAACCATGCTCGTATTGGGATTTATGTTAATAATCAGCGTGTGGTTGATGACATGATAAGCAAGAAAGATAAGGAATATGTGGTGATTGATGAAGGGGAAGTAATAGAAGCTACTATCAAGATACTTAAGCTTTCGGAAACTGCTATGTCAACATTCGGTATTGCTTCAATAGATGTGGAGGGGGGTACAATTGAGCCCACTGAGAAAAAGAATCTACTGATTGAATTTGTCGGTGATTCCATTACCTGTGGATATGGGGTAGACGATGAGGATCCTGAACACAATTTCTCTACAAAAACCGAGGATGTAACACGGGCTTATGCTTATAAGACTGCTGAAGCTCTGGATGCAGATTACAGTATGGTCTCTATTAGTGGATACGGAATTATCTCTGGATACACTACTGGGGAAGAGCCAATTACCAATCAGTTAATACCTCAATACTACGAGAAGCTAGGCTTTTCATACGGAGACTTTGGAGCTGAGAAGCCACAGGATATCCCATGGGATTTCAGCCTAAGGCAACCGGATATTGTAGTTATAAACCTTGGGACTAACGATAGTAGCTATACCAAAGACCATGAGGACAGGATTGCCTTATTTAGTCAAGAATACGGGGTATTCATTAAAAGGATTCGAGAACTCAACCCAGAAGCAGCTATAATCTGCTCTTTAGGGATTATGGGCACTCAGCTTTATCCTTCAATAGAGCTTGCAGTCAATACCTATATGGTTGAAACAGCTGATGNTAATATTCACTTATTAAGATTTGATGAGCAAAGGCATGAAGATGGCTTCGTAGCTGATTGGCATCCAACTGAAATAACACATATTAAGGCTGCTAAAAAGCTAGTAGACAAAATTCTATATATTCNAANGAAGCTTGATCCAAGCAAGCCAGCCATTGCATTAAAGGATGAATTAAACTTTTTTAAATAAGTTAAATGGATAATTGTCTTTAGGTGATGAATGGAAGGTTAGTGGCTTCCCTGTTTTTGGATGCTCCAAAGTTAATGTTCTCGCCCATAAGGCAATCTGGGTCCATTCCTTATATCTTGCAAATGCCTTGTTGTATTTGTTATCTCCCCATAAGGGAAGCTGTTCATTGGAAAGCTGTACTCGAATTTGATGATGTCTACCGGTTTTAAGATTTATCTTAAGAAGGGATAGGACACCCTGATCTGCTGTATCTAAGCTATCAATCAAATCATATTCTAGTATGGCTTCCTTGGCATTGGCAGTACCCTTCGCAACAACTTTGGAGGTATTGGATTTACCCTGCTTAAGAAGGAAATCCACCAGAACATCATGTTTCTTATGGGGAAGGCCGCAGACAACTCCATAATAAACCTTCTCCATCTTTTTTTCCTGTATTTGCTTAGACAGCCTTTGATTGGCTAGTTTGGTTTTAGCAAAAACCATGACACCGCCAACAGGCCGATCTAGACGTTGTATTAATCCAACATATGGAGCCTTTGCCTGAGGATATTTCTCAAGTAGATATTCACTAAGGTATGTCAACATATCTTTATCACCTGTTTTATCCCTCTGAGACGGAACCTTAGGTGGTTTTTCTACTGCAATAATATGTGCATCTTCATATAAGACCTTTAAATTCATTTAGAACTCCTTTGTAATCTGTTAAATTTCCTCAATTAGAACTATTAAACTCAAGGAAGCTAGTCATGGTCATAGTAGCACTTGTCAAGGAATAATGTCAACACTACTATGATGTATAATATTAAGAAGAAATAATATTGGTAACAATTAGCTGTATATGCTATTGTTAATGTAACCTATTAAGAATATTCAAAGAAAAGGAGAGCCTTATGAAATTAATCGATGCAATTAACCAAAGGCACAGTTATCGTGGTAAATATAAGCAAATAGCTGTTCCCAGAGAGGATTTAATCACAATTATGAAAGCTGGCTTGAGTGCACCATCTGGATGTAATAAGCAGACAACAAGCCTAATAGCAGTTGATGACCATAGGGTATTGGATGAATTGATTAAAGTTATGGACTCACCGATGTTGAAAACCGCTCCTGCAGCAATATGCGTTCTTACTCAAAGGATTAATGCCTATAGGGATAAGTGTTTTGCCATCCAGGATTATTCAGCTGCAATCGAGAACATGCTGCTTACAATAGTGGGATTGGGCTATCAGAGCTGCTGGTTCGAGGGACATATTACAGATGACGACAGAATCTGCGACCGAATGGCAAGGGTATTGAATGTCCCGGATAGCTATGAGTTGGTTTGTTTTCTTCCAGTCGGCATTGCCGAAGATAAACCGGTAGCTCCAAAGAAGAAGCCTTTTGAAGAAAGAGCATGGTTTAATACATATAGAGGTTAAAATGCTTTAATAAAGTCCATTACTGTAAGAGAGCTAAGGGTAGGAAATGTGGTTAATGTAAGTTTTTCATCGGTCATGACAAGAAGTATACCTCCACAAACAAGAGCATATCAAATCTGGGTTATCTATAACATATAATACCAGCTGGAAGATAGTATTCCAGCTGGT
>JGI24710J26742_10002154_pt1 | contig 17597 bp, 13 predicted proteins | sample BioPla2DNA2_FD_26742 | JGI IMG/M metagenome (IMG submission 26742) | reverse complement strand
TGCAAATGCAGACAGAATTCTCTGATGACCGCCTTTTTTCTTGGTTGTATCGGTATCCATCCTAAGAATTCTTGCACCGGGAAATTCCCGTTTGGCAATCTCTTCAACCTTCTGAGTACCTGTACCGAAAGCTGCTATATATTTAGAACCGCATACAGGACATGTAGTCGGCATCCGCTCCTCATATCCGCAGTAATGGCATAGAAGATTATTATTCACGTGAGAGGTCAATGAAATATCGCAATGTAAACACTTCATAACATGACCGCAGCTTCTGCAGGATACGAATCCCGAATATCCTCTTCTGTTTATAAACAGCATAATTTGCTCGTTCTTGCTTAACTTTTCATCTATAAGCATCTTAAGCTTCCTGCTGAATATTGACCTGTTTTTCTGTCTTAATTCTTCCCTAAGGTCAACAATCCAAACCTTTGGAGGATTAGCATCTTTTGCTCTTTTGGTAAGAGTATGGAGTTTATATTCACCTTTGATGCATCTGCTGTAGGATTCCAGTGATGGCGTAGCAGAGCCAAGAATTACAAAGGAATTGGTAAGTTTTGCACGCTTAATGGAAACCTCTACCGTATGGTATTTAGGAGTGGTTTCATTTTTATAGCTTCCTTCATGCTCCTCATCCACAATAATCAGTCCAAGATTTTTAAACGGTGTAAACAGTGCTGACCTAGGTCCTATCATAATATCTATTTCACCCTTTTTAGCTCTTAAGCTTTGGTCATACCGTTCGCCGTCAGACATTCTTGAATTTAAGACAGATATACGATTCCCGAATCTGTCATAGAACCTGTTAACAGTCTGATAAGTAAGAGCAATCTCAGGTATCAGTACTATGACCTGCTTTCCTGAAGCTACCACCTTTGAGATAACTTCCATATATACTTCTGTTTTTCCGCTTCCCGTAATCCCATGGATTAAATAAGTATAGCGTTTGCCGTCATAATAATCCTTAAGTATATTATCAACAATCATTTGCTGCTCACTGTTTAATTCCACCGGGCTTTTCATTATACTTTGATTGCCGATAGGATTGCGGTATATTTGCTTACTGTCTATCTTAATAATCTCATTATCTGACAGCCATGCAATTACCTTACTGTTTATATTAAGGTTTTTGATTGCTTTGTCATAGTCAATAATACTCTTATCAATTAAAGCTTTTAGAATTCTGACTCTTGCTGCATTGTTCTTTTTAAGCTGTTCTTCATAAATATCTAAAAGCTCCGCATATGGTTTTATCAGAACAATTTGTCTTTGTTTCTTAATCTTTACAGCCTTCTTAACAGGCATTACAGTCTTTAGTGCTTCATTTATTGTACCACCGTAAGTCTCTTTTATCCAATATGCCAAGAAAATCAAATGACTTTCAATCACGGGAGCACCCTCAACTACCGAGCTTATGGGTTTTATCTTTTCAATATCAATCTTAGGCTCATTTGAAAGACCTACAATATATCCGTTAACAGTTCGGCTTCCTTTACCAAAAGGAACTACAACAGGTGCACCAATAACGGCTGATGAAGCATATTCATCAGGAACTGCATACTGATATGTCTTGTCAAGATTCCCATGAGATATATCAATTATTATATCGGCATAGCGTTGATAAGACATATCAGACCTCCTTGGTACGAAGAGCATCCCTTACAAGCTCTCTATCATCCATGTGGTACTTCACACCCTTAATCTCCTGGTAATCCTCATGACCCTTTCCTGCGATTATGATAACATCACCATCTTTTGCATGATCAATGCAATATTTTATAGCTTCTCTTCTGTCGGTTATTTTTATATATTCTCCGGGTCCTTTTTTTACTCCGGTGATTATATCATTTATAATGTCTTCAGGCTCCTCATATCTTGGATTATCTGATGTGACCACGGTAAGATCCGCCATATTGGAGGATATCTCACCCATAAGATATCTTCTGTCCTTGGAGCGGTTTCCGCCACAGCCAAATACACAAACCAAACGTTTGGGATTATATTCTCTTATGGTGGTAAGAAGACTCTTTAAACTCATGGCATTGTGTGCATAGTCAATAATAACCGAGTAATTACCGTCTACAGGTACAATCTCAACCCTGCCTCTTACCTTGATATTATTTAGAGCCTTAATCACATCTTTTTCATTTACATTAAAATGCCTGCATATTGCAATAGCACATAGGGAATTTAGCACATTAAACTTTCCCGGAATATCGATAGCCACATCAAAATTCAAAAGCCCGGTAACACGGTAAGAAACTCCAAGATAACCCGGCTTGTGAACCAGCTTGACATCAGTTGCCCTTATATCGGCATTCTCAGAAAATCCAAAGGTTTCCACCTTACAGGTATGACCTTCCAAGATNTCCTTGGCATGTTCATCATCTATATTAACCAAACCTACCTTGCACTGTCTGAATAATTGACTTTTGCATCTTAGATAATCGTCAAAATCCTTATGTTCCTTATCTCCTATGTGATCATATCCAAGATTGGTAAATACTCCAAAATCAAACACAAACCCGTTAATCCTATTATGTAAAAATCCTTGCGAAGACGCTTCCATAACCACACACTCCAGCCCTGCGTCAACCATCTTGGCAAAAGTCTCCTGAATAATATAAGATTCCGGTGTGGTATTATTAGCCGGTATAACCTCATCACCGATAATAGTCTCGATTGTACCGATTAATCCGGTCTTAATACCCGTATTCTCCAAAATGGATTTTACCATATAAGCCGTAGTAGTCTTGCCTTTTGTTCCTGTAATCCCTATAGTCGTAAGCTTTCTGGCCGGATGTCCAAAGTAAGCCGCCGACATAAAAGCCAGAGCTTTCCTTGCATTCTCCACCCTAATAACAGTCACATCTTTAGGTAATTCAATTTCTTTCTCTATTACAATGACCGATGCTCCCTTTTCAATCGCTTGGGGAATATAATCGTGCCCATCCGACACTGTACCCATGATGCATACAAACACCGCATCCTTTACTGCCCTTCTTGAATCATACACCAAATCTGTGACCAAAGTATGTTCATCTCCCTGCAGGCAGGTATACTCAAACTCCTCCAACAAACTGTCCAAATACATATATTCGCCTCCTTAATGGTGCCTGTCACCATTACAACACCATTACAGAAATATTACAAAATTGTTAACCACAATATATTTGTAGTCATTTATCATTATAGGCTAATTAGAGATTTTGTAAAGTCAATTTTGTAATGGTGACAGGCACCATTACAAAATCATTACAGAATTGTAACATAATTGTTAACATATATCTAAGTATATAAAAAGCCTCCAAGTTAATGAAAAACTCAGAGACCTTATGATTATTTAACTTAAAACAAAAACCCAACTTCTTTTTCTTTTATACAATGATACTCTGTAATAAATTCATCCCCTGATCGGCATTTTTTAATACTAAATCCGGCTCTCTCAAGCATACCATCTAATATCCATCCGAAAGTACTATACTCGTCTCTTATATGTATTTCGACTTCCTTTCGAAGCTCCGCTCCGGCATTTTTTTCAAAATCAGAAATCCATTCACTTATTTTCTCTTTATATTCACAAGGGTTGAAATGAAATACAATATCAAAAATATATAAGCTTCCGCCTGCTTTTATCATCTTATTCATTCTCAGCAAGGCAATCTGTTTCCAGAAGTCAGGCAGATGGTGAAATGCAGCTTTTGTTATCAATAAATCAACCGGTTCATCCTTATGTTCATAAGTTAAAAACCCAGCCTTAATGAATTCAATATTGTTCTTAGTCTTATTGCAAACCTTATTCTTTGCTTGTAAGAGCATAGCATCGGATACATCAACTCCATATACATGCTTAAAATGCTCTGCTGCTATAATGGTGCTTGCTCCTGTTCCACAGCCCAGATCAATCATAGATAGTTTACCGATATCCTTTAATCCTAGAAATTCAAGCATATCATAAAACTCTTTCTTATAATCCCTAAACGCCGTATGTCGATTGTCATAGTTATCAGCATTCCCGACACTCGAATAATCTACCCCACAATGTTTGTATTCATCATATATCCAATTGCTCATGCTATACCTCCATAATATTCATTCGGCGACGACAAATTAATTATCGGGATATCCGGGAACTTTTCCTCCAGAACAGCTGCTACAAGATTGTACCAACTATAACATTTATTTAATACTATTGCGTCAGAGGTAATTATTTGAACCGAACCTTCTAAGATAACGTCAACATTGTTCACGATCTCTACATCTACCTTATATGGATATCCACCAAGCAAATTATATATAAGTGTCTTTAATCTGCCTGTATTGGATACCGGAGCATATTAATGTTATATAGTAAAAAAGCAATTTTTTCAATATAGCCCTCCTTCAATGATATTTTCTGCAACATAAGTACCCCGCACCATACCATTAATATTACATAGGGTCATTATACTCATTACACATTTTAACATAATACGGTAATTATATCAATCTTATCCTCCTCCATCCTTCAGGTAATAATCAACCCATAGCTTATTACCATCCGTTTTAAGCATAATCGCCCCATGCTTGGGTGTAATCATTATCTGACTTTTACACTCCTTAAGTCTTTCAAGAACTTCCTCATGCGGATGACCGTATTTATTTTTCTTACTGCATGATATCAGTGCATATTCGGGTCTAATTATACTTAGAATTTCTTCACTCGTGGAATTTTTCGAGCCATGATGCGCTACCTTAAGCACGTCATAATCCGTTTGAATAAATGTTGTAGAATCATTATTGCAGCGATTTATATACTCCTGTTTTATAAAAAATGTAATTAACTCCTGATCCCCTTTAGTCTCTATATCACCGGTCAGAAGCATATCGAATTCCCCATAGCTTACGCTTAATACCGTCGAATAGTCATTGTTAGACGCAGACTGGTATCCCACACACGGGTGGAGAACATTTATTTTTAATTTACCGTCTGTTATCATATCACCTGCAGCAACATACATAAGCATAATACCCTTATCCTTAGCAAGTTCCTCCAGCTTATTATAGGTCTCATTCCTTAGCGATATATCAGGCGATATATCAGGCAATATTAAGTGTCTTACGGATATATGTTTACCCGCTATTATCTCCATAATCCCACTGACATGATCCATGTCAGTATGAGTAACAAAGACATAATCTAGGGTATCGACACCCTTGGACAATAAATAGGGTGTTATCCTGTATCTTCCCACCTGACTGACATCCGAACTGCCGCCGTCTACTAAATATGTAGTTCCATTATCATTCTCCATGAATATCGCTTCTCCCTGACCCACATCGAGCACGGTAACAGTAAGGCTGTTTTTCAGCTTGGGAGCAATCAGAATAACTACCGCCGCAATAAAAAACACTAAAGTCCCCTTCTTCTTAAGCCTTTTTGCACTTATTATAAATACCGATATTGCCGCATAATATATTATAATTCTTATGGTATCAGGTCTTCCTACGGTAATCAGATTCTTTGGCAGACTGCTTCCCAGTCTGCATATCATTTCATAGATTTTTAGAATATAATTTGCTCCTCCTGCAAGAAACACTCCCAAGGATGAAGATATTATCCCGGCTATTCCTGATATTATCGCTGACAGCATTAACATCGATGTCAACGGCAAAACCAATAGATTAATAAACACACTATACAGCGGAATTTGAAAGAAATAATAAAGGATAACCGGAAGCGTCAGTACCTGTGCAGAGATGCTTGCACAGATACCTCTCACCAATAAATTCTTTGACTCATGCAGGCAGCTAAAGCATGGTAAAATAACAGCAATTCCAAGCACTGCACCAAAAGATAATAAAAAACCTGCTTGGAACAATTCCATGGGATTTTGAAGAAGGATCAGAAATGCACTTAGAGACATGGCGGTAAGAATATCAAATGTCCTTCCTATAAGCTTGGCAATGATAAAAATACTGTACATTACGACCGCCCTGTTAGTCGATACGCTAAAGTTAGTGAGTATTCCGTAGCTATAGACAAATGCCAGAGACATAAGTGTAGATACAGCAAGTCCAAGCCTTAACCTTTTTAATAAATAGTATATGGCGGCTCCTACCATAGACACATGAAGACCGGAAATAGCCAGAATATGAGAAATACCATTTTCCTGATATAGCAACTTGATTTCATCCTCCAGAAGATATTTCTCGCCAAGAACCATTGCCATAAGTATTCCGGCTTCTTTCTTTGGAAGTACTTTACTGTAAACCCTGACAAGTTCCTCTTTTATATTATCTAGGATTGAACGAAAGACAGAATACTTACTGTTGATTATAGAGATGTTTTCAGCTGTTACCTTATAAGATATGTTTTGGGATTTGTAATACAGATATTCATTGAATGTACCGGGATTAGAATTTACAGAGAATTTTTTGACAGTTCCTGAGACTGAGATAATATTTCCGACACGATACTGTTTTGATAATGGATAATCATATGTATATTCATTAACTATAACTTCTTCAACCAAATATGTATGATTGTCAGGCAGGGTTATTCGATTATTTTTTAGATAATACGTCGTTCCCAAAGACTTTTTCACAATCATATCTATTTCGCCTGTAAGGCTGCATTCGGATTTTTCTTCAAATACCGCATCGATATCCGGCGGTTTCATCCTGTCTTTCATGGCAAAAAATCCAACAAGCATAAGAAGCGGCAATCCCCATAAAAAAAAGTCCTTGCGGTTTATATACCTCTTAATGCAAAACATCAGCAGATATATGATCAGCCACGCCCCGAAAGCAGTTAATGCTATGTATATCAGGGGAATTCCATACCAAGCCGAAAGTATACCGCCTATAAAGGCGGCAATCCCCCAGAGGAAAGGTCTCTTCATCAATATTTAAATCCTCCCCTCTATTGGTTATCTTCATTAATAGCAAGGTTTCGCTCGAATAACACACCAAGATTTGTATTATGAAAGGTCTCCGCAGGTTGACCATTAATTCGAAATTGTACTTTATTAATGCCGGGCAGCTCTACTAATGAATTTACTATTGAGTATATTGCAACCTCATCTGTTACATCAGGAAGCTTCTCAAGAAATTTCTCATTGAAATCCACATAGCATATACTCTCCTTAGTAGATACGTTCAGAAGTGTTGTTCCAGCCGGAATTGTCGCATATAAGCCCACCTCTGTCGGTCCGTTAATAATCTGGTTAATCACAAGCTCCTCTATGGATGAGGTTCCGGTATAGAATATGGTTCTGGTTGTCTTTCTAAGTAAATCTCCTGTCTCATTGGCAAAATATAGGGTAACCTTATAATTGGTCTCCGCAGCAGTGTTTTCAATAAAGAATTCTGCTGTCATTAATCCTATTTGAACTCCGTTTGAATCAATCAATGGCTGATTATTGACATTAAACAACACAAAATCTATCCCCGGAATCTGACACATAGTCTTTACCACAGTCGCACGGCATAAAACCTCAGGTATTCCTTTGAGCTCACCATACTTTGTATCAAAGTTAATGATAAGCTGTTCATCTACAATATTATAATCAATTATTGAAACACCTTCAGGTATAGCCTTCCTGTATATCATATTTGAAGGCTCTTTTTGCAGTACTTCCAGCAGCTCCTTAACAAGCTGTTCTTTGGTATTCCCCTTAGGGACATACCCTTCACTGACAATTCCATAGGATTTACTGTCTATATAATAAATCTGATATTCCTTTTTGGATTTGTCTGTATTGTTATTGTTACTGCAGGAAGCAAGCAGTACATTACTTAGCAGCAGTATGATGCTAAACAGAATTTTTATTAATGCACGCTTCATATATAAGTAACCTCATTTCCCGTAAAAATAGATATCTATTATTTGATGAACAGTAATTCATCAATAAACAACCGTAATCACAACCCGCAGCAGATAACATGGTATCCGTAAAGGTGCAATTATACCGGAACTGCTGTGTCCCTTTGAATATGAGCATCGCTACGACTGTGCTATATAGTTAAGAGGAATTCTAACATTAAAAGTTGTGCCCTCTCCCTCAACACTGTATACCTTTATAGCACCTCTATGCATCTGAATAACATTTTTCGTAATGGCCAGTCCTAAGCCCGTTCCTCCGGACTCTCTGGACCTGGCTTTGTCCACCCTGTAGAAGCGTTCAAATATCAGATCCTGAACGTCCTCAGGTATACCAATACCTGAATCCGAAACCTTAATATAGAAATACTTATGGTCAGCATTCAAAGACACTCTTACCCATCCGTCCGGAACATTGTATTTTATGGCATTTTCTATCAGATTTGTCATTGCCAGTGAAAGCTTAACCTCATCCACCTCAGCTATAACAGGTCTGAAGCTTTCATAAACCATTTCAATGCTTTGCTTCTTCGCTAACGGACGCAGTCTCTTTAGTATTTGCTCCAAAAGCTCATTGATATTAATGCTGGATATATTCATGTCACCGGCTGTCTTATTAAGCTTGACTAAAGACAGCAGGTCATTGATTATCTCATTCTCTCTTTCTATCTCCTTGTTAATATCTATTAAGAACTCCCGATAAACCTCCACAGGAACATCCTCCTGCATAAGAAGTGATTCCGCCAGAACCTTAATAGATGTAATCGGGGTTTTTAATTCATGTGATACATTAGAGACAAACTCTTGTCTGGTATTTTCAATCTTCTGCATTCGGCTAATCATCTTGTTGAATGAATCTGAAATCTTCTCAATCTCGTAATACCCCTTAATTGATACTTCCTCATCCAAATAACCTTCAGTTAAATGGTCAATAGAGCTGACTACCTTTGTAAGCGGCTTAGTCAATTTACTTGAAAAATATATGGCAAATATAACAATAAACATTGTAATTGCAAGAATAAATATGGAGGCTCTTTGCTCCATACTTACTAAAGTGCTCTGTATGTCTTTAGTAGAGGAATTCATGACAATAGCACCCACAACGACCTTCTGTTCCTCGGTAGTATGGATGATTGGTTGAGTTAATATTAAATAATTGTTTTCCGTATCATGAACCTTGCTGCTGTTTCCGTTAAAGCATTGGATTACTTCTTTAGATACAAGGTACTTATTCTCATCATAAAGCCCATAAGTATCCTCTACAATATTGAGGTTGTTATTGACGACAACTATTCTCCCCTGATAGAATTCAGCAACACGATTTATCTCAGCGTCAATTTCAGGCACATCAGCTAAAGTCAGATAACCCGTGGGGAGCATCAGATTTGACAGCATAATTATCTGATTCTGCATCTGATTAAATCTGTCGCCAACAGCCTTTTCCTTATAGTTGTTAAGAAGGACATAGGAAAATAAATATAGCGGTATAATACCTACTATTATAAATACAAACAGCATGTGCATTCTCATGCTATAAAGTATTTTAAGCTTATTCTTGATTCTGGAAAAAATATCCTACACCCCATTTTGTATGTATATATTTTGGTTCGCTCGGATTGCTTTCAATTTTTTCACGAAGTCTTCTGATATGAACATCTACAGTCCTAACATCACCGGGATAGTCATATCCCCATACAATGTTAAGAAGATTTTCACGGCTATACACCTTATTCGGATTGAATACCATCAGCTCAAGCAAATCAAACTCTTTAACAGTCAGATTTACTTCCTTGTCCGATATATATACTCTTCTGTTCTCACAATCAATCTTCATATCATTAAATGTGACCATCTTAGACTCATCGGTCGAACCTATACCCTTATTGCTCCTGCGCATAATAGCCTTAATTCTTGCCTTAACTTCAAGAATATTAAAGGGCTTGGTAATATAGTCATCTGCTCCATACTCAAGACCTAATATCTTGTCCATGTCGTCGCCCTTTGCAGTCAGCATAATGATCGGCATAGATGAAAATTCACGAATCTGCTGACACACTTCAAAACCTGACAGCTTTGGAAGCATGATATCCAAAAGCACCACATCATACTCCTTATTTCTGGCTGCCTCCAGTGCCTCTTCGCCATCATAAGCACAATCCACTTCCATTCCGTCCTGCTCCAGGCTAAAGCGGATTCCTTTAACAATTAATTTTTCATCATCGACTACAAGTACTTTCTTTGCCATATATACACCCCATTCTTTGTATGTTTAACAATATTATTTTACAGTTACGAAATCTTTTATCTTATCCAGCAAACCTTCCTTAATTCCGGAGATGTTGGTCAAGTCATTGACTGATTTAAAGTTTCCATTCTTTTTTCGGTATTCAACAATACTTCTTGCCTTTGCTTGTCCTATTCCGGGAAGGCTCATAAGCTCTGTCTCATCAGCTGTATTAATATTTACCTTTTTGTTAGTCTTATCATTAGCCCGGTATGTGTTGTCTCCTGTAAGATAATCATATACACCAAGCTCTTTAATCTCCTCAGCGGTCGGAATATAAATCCTTTGCCCGTCTTCAACAGTCATGGCTTGGTTTATATAATCGTCCGCTGCATCTGGTGTTAATCCTCCTGCAATATCAATCAGCTCTACAAGTCTTGTTCCTCTCTCTAGCTTATATACATCAGGATTTACTACCGCTCCGCATATATGAACATATATAACAGTTTCCTTCAAATCATCTTCTTCATTTCCCCGTTGACCTGATTCAGTATCCGGGCAATCCTCTGTACATAGGCTATCTCCGGTCATAATCTCTGTTTTCGAAATTTCTTGATCTCCTTGTGCATTATGCACGGATGTAAGTACAATCTCCTGCCCCCGGTTTTTCCGATAAGAGCAGCTGTAGCTTACTCCTGCCAGTATCAGAAATAAACAGGCGATTATTACAGTAACATGTTTGTTTTTCATCAGCATCATCCTTTTATTACTTTAAGAAAATATCTTAAAGATATAATAGGACTTAAAAGTACCCTCTATACTTTATTTTGATGCTATATCCATTTTACATAAACTAAAGAATGAATACAATAGGCATTTATACAAATTATTTTAATTTTTATATTACTTATTTCCATTTAAAAGTAATAATCCCTACAATAATAATTATTATTCCAATGAGTTTACGCCACTCAAATTCAGCCCTCTCAGCCCCAAAGATGCCTAACAGCTCAATAATATAAGCCACAATTAGCTGGGCTGTTATTATGAACATATTTGCCCTTGCAGCCCCCAGTGCATCAACACTTTTTATAACCGTATAGGTTATAGCTGCACCCATAACTCCTCCAAGCAGCATATACTTGTTATCGATTTTAAAAAGCTCAGAAAAGCTGCCTTCACGACCGGTAGCAAGCCATGCACCAAGGCATACAATCAAAGCACTAAACTGTACAAAACCGGCACATACCCATATGCCGGTCTGTTTTGTTACCCCTGTATTAAATACGCCCTGCATACTCATAAGTGCTCCGGAAATAATGGCAATGATAAAACCCCACATAATTTAAACCAAACCCTTCTGACTGTAGATAGCTTTCTATTTAAGCTTTCCACATTTGGCTCAAACTATACAACCTTATCCAGGCACTTTGTAAATATTTCTGTCATATCATCCACATGCTTTTTTTCTACAATTAGAGGAGGTATAAAACGTATTACATGCTCTCCTGCCGATATCAATAAAAGCCCCTCATCCATTGCATGAGCTATAATATCTTTTACAGGAATTGAAAATTCCAGCCCCTGAAGTAAACCCTTTCCTCTATGGTCGGTTATTATACTGTATTTATTCTTTAATTCATCCAGCTTTAAGGACAGATATTGTCCCATGACATTTACATTCTCAAGAATATTCGTACTTTCAAAAATATCAAACACCGTACTCACGGCTTTTGTGGCAAATGGGTTGCCTCCATATGTTGTTCCGTGGTCTCCGGGCTGAAAAGCCATCGCAACCTCTTCAGTTGCAGCAAATGCACCTACCGGTATTCCACAACCCAATCCCTTCGCACAGGTTATGATGTCCGGTTTTACACCATAGCTCTGATATGCAAACATAGAACCGGTTCTTCCCATACCACATTGAATCTCATCAAAAATCAATAAAATATCATTATCATCGCAAAGCTTTCTTACCCCTTTGATGAATTCCTCCGTCGCAGGATATATTCCGCCCTCACCTTGGATCGGTTCCATTATGACAGCACAGGTATTGTCATTAATATTTGCTTTGACACTGCTCAAATCATTAAACTCTGCAAATCTTACCCCTCCGATTAAGGGTTCAAATGCTTCTCTGTATTTCTTCGTACCGGTAATGCTTAAGGCACCCATGCTCCTGCCGTGGAAGGAGTGTTCCATTGAGATAATCTCTCCGCCGGCCTTACCTGTTTTATTATAATAATATTTTCTGGCAAGCTTTATAGCTCCTTCAACCGCCTCTGTCCCGCTGTTGGTAAAGAATACCCTGTCCATGCCTGAAGCCTTAATAAGCTTCTTTGCAGCCTCCAAAGGAGGAATACTGTAAAAAATATTAGAGGTATGAATCAGGGTATCCAACTGCTTCTTCAATGCTTCGTTATACTGTTCATAATTATACCCCAGTGCAAACACAGCAATTCCGGCTACAAAATCCAGATACTTTTTTCCCTCAATATCATAAAGATACATACCTTTGCCGTGATCAAGCACAATCTTATACCGATTGTAGGTATGCATCAATACCTTTTCAGCCTCATCAATATACTGCTTCATTTTGCTCACATCCCTTTAAATAATGTTTATATTTGAACAACTTCATTGTCAAAAAGATTTTCATTACGGATTATCGCAGTACCTATTCCCTTATTTGTAAAAAACTCAAGCAATAAACAATGCTGCATCCGACCGTCCAATATGTGAACTCTCGTTACTCCGTTTTTTACGGCATCAACACAATTTTTTAATTTTGGCAGCATTCCTCCGCCTACAAAACCGCTTGCTAATAGTTCATCTGCCTTATCCAGTGTAAGCACTGAGATTAAACTGTCCTTATTCTCGGGGTCTGCATATACTCCTTCTATATCAGTCAAAAACACCAGCTTTTCAGCTCCGATTGCTGTTGCGACCGCACATGCGACATCATCGGCATTAATATTATAATTTACATAATTGTCATCAAGCCCGATAGGAGCAATAACAGGAACAAAATCACTGTCTAGAAGAGTTTCTATCAGATCCACGTTAACTTCCTTGATATTACCAACGAAGCCTATATCCGTATTATCTACATACTTCTTCTCAACCTTTAGCGTAGCTCCGTCCTTCCCACTTATTCCAACCGCCTTTACTCCAAGCTTTTCAAGCATTTGGACAAGACCTTTGTTAACCTTGCCAAGCACCATCTCTGCAATCTCCATAGTCATATCATCAGTAACCCTGAGTCCTTCAACAAAGGTGGATTCATGTCCAAGCTTCTTAAGCCAGCTTGTAATTTCTTTTCCGCCGCCATGAACAATAATAGGCTTCATGCCTACAAGCTTAAGTAAAGCCACATCCTTAATAACATTTGACTGCAGAGCATCATCAATCATTGCACTGCCTCCATACTTTACTACAACTATCTTGTTGTTAAACTCCCGGATATATGGCAATGCTTCAATCAATGTTTCTGCCTTTAGCAGAATCTGATCCATGTATTCCATAACTGCATATTCCTTTCAATCAATGTTCTGTATTCTGTAATAAAATAATCTTTCGATTCATATACCGATAAATATATATTGACTGCCTTGTAAGCATTGATTTATGAGCGATAATCGGCATTAATCCTGACATAATCATAGGATAAGTCACAGCCCCATGCCGTAGCAAAAGCTGTCCCCTGCTTCATGTCTGCTATAGCCTTAACCTCCTTGGCAGACAGAATCTTCGTTGCAGTTTTTTCAGAATAATCTGTCGCCATCCCGTCCTTAACCAACTGAAGGCTTCCGTCCTCACTTTCAATAACAAGATCCACAGTATATGGATTAAAATCAACCCCTGAATATCCCATAGCACACAATATTCTTCCCCAATTTGCATCATTTCCAAAGACTGCAGCCTTAACAAGATTTGAGCTGATAATCGATTTGCTGAGTGCTGCCGCTTCTTCCCGGCTGCCTGCTCCCTTTACGGTAACCTCAATAAGCTTTGTTGCTCCTTCACCATCTGCGGCAATCATTTTCGCAAGCTTTGTTGTCACTGTATTAAGTGCCTTGCAAAATGTATGATAATCCTCATTCTTTTCTGTTATTTCTTCATTACCGGCTTTACCGTTAGCCAGTATCAGCAAAGAATCATTTGTACTTGTATCCCGATCCACGGAAATCATATTGAAGGTATACTTAACATCCTCACTTAATGCTTCCTGCAAAAGTTCCTTGCTGATTGAAGCATCTGTTGTAACAACACAAATCAGAGTAGCCATATTAGGATGTATCATGCCCGAGCCCTTTGCCATGCCTCCGATTGTTATCTCCTTACCTCCGATATTACAGGAGACCGCACATTCCTTAGAATAAGTATCGGTGGTCATAATAGCTTCGGCCGCAATTGTTCCCGCTTTTATCGAAGAATCCAGTTCTTTAACAAGACCGGGAATACCGTTTTTTATTATTTCAATCGGCAGCTGCTTTCCGATAACACCGGTGGATGCCGTATAGACAGCATTAACCGGAAGCTTCAGCTCATTTGCCACTGTCTCGGCCATAATAAAATTATTCTTATTTCCTTCCTCACCTGTACATGCATTTGCTACGCCGCTATTTATTACAATAGCCTGAATATTATCACTTTCTCTTGTCAGCTTAATATCCCACAGTACCGGTGCGGCTTTTACAACATTAGTCGTAAATGTGCCCGCTCCCTTAGCCGGAATATCCGAATAAACAAGAGCCATGTCCTTTCTTTTCTTTTTTATACCTGCATATATTCCCGATGCAGAGAATCCTTTAGGTGCCGTAACACCACCGCTGATTAGTTTCATGTTATGCCTCCAGTCCTAAAAAATTGGTTTTTTATACATCTGATAAAATTATTTATAATTATACATCCGAATTAAAAATTATGCAACCATTATTTTATTTTTTTATATTTATACCATGAGCAAGCAATTCTTCGTATATTCTGGCAATGGGGAAACCCACTACATTATAATAATCACCATGTATTTCTTTAATATATATACCAAATCCTCCCTGAATAGCATAAGCACCGGCTTTATCAAACGGTTCCTTCGTATCTACATAATCCTCTATCTGTTCCCTTGTCAAAGGATTTACTGCTACCTTGGTACTTACGCTAAATACAATCTCCTCATCCTTGACATTATCGCCATGCTCCTGCTTATTCCTACTTATTATTATACATACTCCTGTATATACCTCGTGAATGTCGCCGGACAAAGCTTCCAGCATCTTAACAGCATCTTCTCTGTCTTTAGGTTTTCCCAAGATTTTTCCATTATGATAAACAACGGTATCTGCTCCAATAACGATTAATCCCTCCTCACCGGACTGCAGCTTTTTGGTTTGTATATTCACATTTCTTGCTTTAAGCTTGGCCAGAGCTTTAACCNTATCGGACGGACCATCCCCCGATGCTTCCTCAGCAACATTTGCAGGCATGGTTTCATATGCTATGCCCATCTGATCCATAATCTCTTTTCTTCTGGGTGATTCTGAAGCTAATATAATACGATACATAGTATCTCCTTTCAAATTCAACAGTATAAATCGGTTCTATTTACCCGGCAGCTCTTATCCGCATTTATATGTTATTATTATATTGCAATTGAACAGGATGTAAAGACAGTATATTGCCAGTAAATATATTCCATAATAATTATTTATACATAATTATAAATTTCTTGTTGCATATTAATTTATTATGGTGTATATTTAATCATATATTATATGCTTATTCAATACCAAATTGGCACAATAAGAGAATGGAGGATGTTATGAAAGAAAAAATTATTCTTGCTTATTCCGGTGGTCTTGACACCACGGCAATTATCCCTTGGCTCAAGGAAAATTATGATTATGAAGTTATCTGTGTATGTATTGATGTCGGTCAGGAAAGTGAACTTGACGGCTTAGAAGAAAGAGCTAAATTATCAGGTGCCACAAAGCTTTATATTGAAGATGTAGTAGATGAATTCGTTGACGATTATATTATCCCCTGTGTAAAAGCAGGTGCTGTATATGAACACAAATATCTTCTGGGAACATCTATGGCAAGACCTGTTATTGCAAAAAGACTGGTTGAGATTGCTAAGCTTGAGGGTGCTACAGCCATATGCCACGGGGCAACAGGCAAGGGCAACGATCAGGTGCGTTTTGAGCTTACGATTAAAGCTTTAGCTCCTGAGCTGAAGATAATCGCACCGTGGAGAATATGGGATCTCTCTTCCCGTGAGGAAGAAATAGAATACTGTGCAAAACATGGTATTAACCTGCCATTTTCAGCGGATAACAGCTATTCCCGCGACCGTAATATATGGCATATCAGTCATGAAGGACTGGAACTTGAGGATCCTGCACTGGCACCAAATTATGATCATCTTCTTGTACTTGGTGTATCTCCTGAGAAAGCACCTGATGAGGGTGAGACTATCAGCCTGACCTTTGAAAAGGGAATACCCACATCACTGAACGGCAGATCCATGTCATCTGCAAATATTATAAAGGAGCTGAATAAGCTTGGCGGCAAGCATGGAATCGGTATAGTAGATATTGTTGAGAATCGTGTTGTTGGCATGAAATCCAGAGGTGTATATGAAACACCCGGTGGTACTATTTTAATGGAAGCACATCAACAGCTTGAGGAACTGATACTTGACCGCGAAACTCTGGCAGCCAAGAAAGACGTAGCTAATCATTTTGCTTCCTTAGTATACGAAGGAAAATGGTTTACTCCTTTAAGAGAAGCTTATCAGGCTTTTGTTGATACTACGCAGGAATATGTTACAGGTGAAGTAAAGCTTAAACTGTACAAAGGAAATATTATTAAGCAGGGAACAACCTCACCATACTCGCTATATGACGAAGATATCGCTTCATTTACCACAGGAGAGTTATATAATCATAAGGATGCCGAAGGCTTTATTAATCTGTTCGGTTTATCCATGAAAGTTAGGGCTATGAAATTCAATTCATAAAACGGAGATACTTACGCTGTTTCCGCCATAAGTGTTTTGTGAGGTATTAGGGGGGGTATATAATGTCAATTGGCTTCGCCAATAGACATTGTCAATTGGCTTCGCCAATAGACATAGCAAATAGGCATTACCAATAGGCGATGGCAATAGGCGATGCCAATAGGCGATGCCAATAGGCGATGCCAATGGCCATGCCAATAGGCATTATATACCCTATATTTATTACTTGATTTTGTGTAAATAAATTATATTAATTATATAAATAATACTAAGTTGTAAAATGTTTTATATTATTTATGGTACAGCCTGAATATTTCTTAAGAAATCTCCTTAATACCTTCTCATAGCCGTTCTTATCTGTCACACACGACTGGGCATGAGCCGCTCCTGCGATAAGGTACAATCCTTTATTATTCCTTTTAGCTTTATACATCTTAACAGACATTTCTGTAGGTACATATTTGTCTTTTTTTCCATGTATAAATAAA
>JGI24710J26742_10002151_pt1 | contig 17617 bp, 15 predicted proteins | sample BioPla2DNA2_FD_26742 | JGI IMG/M metagenome (IMG submission 26742) | reverse complement strand
TCCTCTAAGGTTTTTAGCAGTGCATTAAAGGCTCCCTGGGACAGCATGTGTACCTCATCTATGATATAGACCTTGTAACTACCCTTTGTAGGGGGGAATTTAACCTTTTCCCTAAGGTCTCTAACATCATCAACACTGTTGTTGGAGGCAGCATCTATCTCTATTATATCCATATTGCTACCCGATGCCATACTCTCACAAACATCGCAGACACCACAGGGACCGTCCTCTTTGATATTCTCACAATTTATGGCCTTTGAGAAAACCTTGGCAGTACTGGTCTTGCCCGTCCCCCTAGGACCACAAAAAAGATAGGCATGGGCAATCTGTCCATTCTTAATCTGGTTTTTCAAGGTGCGTATAACCATATCTTGGCCAACTATACCGTCAAAACTATCTGGCCTGTGCTTCCTATATAGTGCTTTATACTCTTCACTCAAAATAGATACACTCACTTTCACCTTGACTTTTGGCAAATTAATATCAAGGTCATTATACCATAAAGGCTATGTATTTGTTAGCAAAGACCTTAAATGCTTTTGGGCAAATTAAAAGGACTTAAAGCACAATTGACACTAGCCAAATTGCATTTAAGTCCTAATTAAAATATGCTGTGCACCTATCCTCGATAAACACCCACAAGCGGTAACCTAACAGTTAACTCCGGTTAGGCTTCCCCACGGCACACGAAAGTGTCCACTTACTGCTGCTTCCTTCCGGACCTGACAGGGTTCATGGAGTTCCGTTGCGTAGGACCCAACCATCCTCATCACTTATTAGGGCCAGCCCCCACAGGTGCAGACCTCAAATAGGGATTCGACCTCGCTATAGCGGATTGCGAGCTACAGGGCGCCGCTAACTCCCCGTCTAGCACAGCAAACTTTATATCTGTGGAAAATAAAGGACCCTGTTTATATAGGTCCCATATAGTACACCAATATTATAAGTCAATGACCCATTTAATATACAGCTAGTACAATCATGGGCCCGACTTAACTTATTGTACTATTTAGCCAGCCAATATTCAAGTGTTTTTTCTTGCCAGACTAAAAGCCTGGCCCCTTGCTCTTTGGCCCGGTCCTTTTAGCAGTTCTTAGATTAAAAAACTTTTTGCAATTGACCTGAATTGACCTAGAAAGAATTAAGGACACAGGGACCCTTTAATGGTAAGATAAGAGGGTAGATATGGATTTAGGAGATGATATTAATGCTTAAAATAGAAAAAAACAAGCTGGCCAAAATGATTGACCACACAAATCTAAGGGCTGATGCACAGATGATAGATATGGAAAGGGCCTGCCAGGAGGCTATAGAAAATGGCTTTGCTGCTGTATGTGTTAACCCCTCTTTTGTAAGACTAGTAGCAGACAGGCTAAAAAATAGTCAGGTCAAGGTCTGTACTGTAGTAGGCTTTCCCCTAGGGGCAAGCGATAGTAGGGTCAAGGCCTTTGAGTGTGAAAGAGCCCTTGAGCATGGGGCCCAAGAGATTGACATGGTTATAAATGTTGGCATGCTAAAGGATAGAAGGCTTGATCTAGTTAAAAAGGATATTGGCCTAGTAGTTGAGGCCTCCTCCTCAGCCCTAGTAAAGGTGATAATAGAGACCTGCTACTTAACAGATGAGGAAAAGCTCATAGCCTGCCAGCTGGCCAAAGAGGCCGGTGCTGATTTTGTAAAAAGCTCTACAGGCTTAGGACCTGGGGGAGCAAATGTAGGAGATATTGCCCTTATGAGCAGGGCTGCCGGTAGCTTTATGGGGGTTAAGGCCTCCGGTGGTATCAGGAGCCTAAAAGATGCCCTAGCCATGATTGAAGCTGGGGCCACAAGGATAGGGACAAGCTCAGGGATAAAAATAATAAAGGAGCTAGAGGGCTAAAATGAGTCAGGATAAAAAACAGGTATTGGTAGTAGGAGGCGGGCCTGCTGGCATGCTGGCAGCTGCAGTAGCTGGCAGCCGTGGCCTTGATGTAAGCTTGATTGAAAAAAATGAAAAGCTGGGCAAAAAGCTTTATATTACAGGCAAGGGCCGGTGTAATGTTACCAATGCCGCAGAAGATATAGAGGACCTTATCGCAAATGTACCAACTAACGGCAAGTTTTTATACAGTGCCTTTTACAGCTTTTCTAACCAGGACCTAATAAAGCTTTTAAACTCTCTTGGCCTCAAGACCAAGGTTGAAAGGGGAAACAGGGTCTTTCCAGTATCGGACAAGTCCTCCGATGTTATAAAAACCCTAGAGTCCTATCTTAGAAAAAACAAGGTAAGGATAGAGCGGGCTGAGGCAAAGGACATATTAGTAAAGGACGGTAGGGTCAAGGGTCTGGAGCTAAAGGACGGCAGGCTCTTAAACTGTTCTAGCCTGATACTAGCAACAGGTGGCCTATCATATCCTTCGACTGGGTCCACTGGAGACGGCTTTAAGATGGCAGAAAGGCTTGGCCATACCATAAGTCCCTTGAGACCCTCACTGGTCCCCATAGAAACAATGGAGGACTGGCCAAGGGATGCCCAGGGCCTATCCCTTAAAAATGTAGCAGTTAGGGTCAGTGATAAGAGGGGCAGAAAGGTCTATGAGGACTTTGGAGAGATGATCTTTACCCATTTTGGTGTGTCAGGTCCCCTTATCCTGTCAGCTAGCTCCTATATGGGAAAGGTAGACCCTAAGGGCTATCGGCTATCAATAGACCTAAAGCCAGCCCTGTCCGAGGAAAAGCTTGACCTTAGACTACTGAGGGATTTTGAAAAGCATTCACGAAAAAACTTTTCTAATTCCCTAGATGACCTTTTGCCAAAAAAACTTATCCCCATTATCATAAGCCTATCTAATATAGAAGCTGACAAGCCAGTTAATCAGCTAACCAGGGAGGACCGCCATAGGCTTGTAAAGCTTATAAAGGGCCTAGACCTAACTATAAAAGGCTACAGGCCCATCAGCGAGGCCATAGTTACATCAGGGGGAGTTTCAGTAAAGGAAATTGACCCTGCCACTATGGAATCCAAGCTAGTAGCCGGCCTTTATTTTGCAGGGGAGATTATAGATGTTGATGCCTATACTGGAGGCTTTAATATGCAAATAGCCTTTTCAACTGGCTATTTGGCAGGCAGTAATTGCTGATAGCTAGACCAGTCCTTAGGCCTATGGCCTAGAGCCTATAGTGGCCAAAGCAAATGATAANGGACCTAGCNATTTTAGAAAATCAACTTGCATAGAATAAATTTACGTGCTATACTATGACAGAACATATGTTCTGTCATTCTTTTTTAAAAAGGAGGTAGGCTATTTGGCCGTATAGTATGAAGGTTGTAATGAAACCCATTAAAATGATCGCCTGGTTTTCAGAGGACGGTGTGCCTACGCCAATTCGCTTTAATATACGTCAAAGGGATGAGTCAAGCCTAACAATCAAGATAGACAAAATCACCCTAAGGCAAAAAGAAAAATTGGCAGGCAACCATATGCTGGTTTTTACCTGCCAAAGTATAATTAATAATNCTGAAATCATCTATGAGATAAAATATGAACTTAGTACCTGTAGGTGGTTTTTATACAAGATATAGGGCCGGTCCTTGCCTTAGTCCCTTTTTATTATCTTTTTAACCTTGGGTGCCCTAAACCTTGCAGGTACAGGCATATCAGACCCTAGTAGTGGTCCACAATAGGCCCTAAAGGCGTCAGTTACATGGTTGCCTTCCTCGTTTATATACTCATCGGGCATGAGCTTTGTTAGGGCTGCTATTTCCTTTATATCAGTTAGGCGATAATCAACAGCATAGTCCCCTACCCTGTGGATAGTAACGGATCCGTCAACATCGTGCATTAGGGCAAACTGTACAGCCCTTTCAGCAACCTCTCTTGCCTCGATCTGGTCTACATCTGATACACAGCCCATAAAGGACCTTTGTAGGTAACCAAAGGTATCAGAACGAACCCTAGAGATATTTAGCTTGTCCTTTACCAGGTTGGTTAAAAGATCTCCTAAAGCACCAGTGCCTGATAGCTGGATATTACCGTGGGCATCCCTTTCTACGTCTTCAGACAGGGTTGCAATTATGGGATTACCGTCCTTGTCCTGGATACCCTCTGATACTGCTACTATACAACGACCATATTTATCATAGGTCTTTTTTACATCAGCCAAGAATTTATCTNTGTCAAATACACGCTCTGGTAAGTATATTAGGTGTGGGCCATCATCTGGGAAACGCTGGGCCATAGCTGAAGCAGCGGTTAAAAAGCCTGCATGCCTTCCCATTACAACGCCAATATATACACCTGCTAATGCCCTGTTGTCAAGGTTAACACCCATAAAGGCCTGGGCAACAAATCTAGCTGCAGAACCATAGCCTGGTGTATGGTCATTTACCATAAGGTCATTGTCTATAGTCTTTGGTATATGAATNGCCCTAAACTCATAGCCAACCTTTTCAGCCTCTTCGTTTACGATACGTACTGTGTCTGAGGAGTCGTTTCCGCCTATATAAAAGAAATACCTAATATTATGGGCACGCATTACCTCAAACATATTCTTGCAATACTCTGCATCGGGTTTGTCCCTTGTTGATAGTAGACCGGATGATGGTGTCAAGGCCACCTGCTCCAAGTTATATTCTGTTTCTTGGGACAAATCAATAAAATCTTCATTTAATATACCAGCAACACCATTTAGGGCACCGTATATATGGGTTACCTGTGGGTACTTTCTGGCTTCTAAAACTGCTCCTACCACGGACTGGTTGATAACTGCGGTAGGTCCGCCCCCTTGGGCTATCAAAACTTTTCCTTCAAGCTTCATAAGTTCCTCTCCTCCATATGTATATATTAACGGCTCATGGTCAGCCATAATTAAACTGCCCATCATATACCGTGGTTAAACATTATTTATATTGTTTCTGCTTTTATAGACAGCTATTGAACCATTTTTCATATTATTTTATTTACAGGCAAATGTCAAGCCAACAATAATAGCTAATCCAGTCTTTCAAGGGCCATCTGTCCCTCATCAAAGGGTCCTATTAGACCCTTTAAGTCCCTTGGGTCCATGATGGTGTTGTCAAGCCAGGCCTGTTCATCCTCTAGCTTTAGGATTACAGGCATCCTGTTATGGATTTTGCTAACTAGGGGGTTTGGCCTGGTCGTTAGGATTGAAAAAGCGGTAAAGGGCTTGCCCTCCTTGTCTTTAAAGCTGTCGTATATGGCTGCCATGGAGAAAATAGGCCTCTCCCTTAAATAGATCTTGTGCTTTACTTTTTTCCCGTCCTCCTCCTTCCACTCAAAAAAGGCATTGGCAGGAACGATGCACCTTTTCTCCATAAAGGATTTTTTAAAGGTAGGCTTTTGGTCAACTGTTTCCTCCCTTGCATTTATTATAGGTCTTTTTGCATAAGAGGGCGTAAAGCCCCACTTTAGAGGAACAAGCCTTCTTTGATCGGCCCCTACAACTATAGGTACTGTTTGGCTGGGAAAAATCTCCCCCTGCCAGCCACCCTCCATCCTGCTAATCAAGATACCATACCTTTCAACTAGGTCCTTTATATCAGCATACAATAAATATCTGCCACACATTTAACCAGCTCCCTAAAGAGTTATTAACTTTCCTTCCCTTTCCTTTATTCGGGTTTTTTTATAGTATATCACCCATTTAGGCTTAAAACTATTGGTCGACTTAATATTATTAGTATAGTCTTTCTCAGCATTTATAGGCCCTTTGCTATGAGACCCTTGCTGAATAAAAGAAACTAGGCCAAAGCATACTAAGCTTTGACAAGCTATATAAAGGGAGGAAATAAAATGAGTAAAATAATGCAGCCAGCTGAGCTAAGAGACCATTCCCTTATGAAAAAGGAGGCTGATAGGGTTCTAGAGCCTAGCATAAACTAAGGGCTATTATATAAAAAAACAGGCAGGCCATAATGGCCTGCCCTTTTGCTTGATTTATGTAGTTTTGCCCTCCGCCTTGGGCAATTTCCTTTTACTATACGATAGCTGTAAGTATGCTATATACAAATAATGATGCAGCAATAGCATAAAAGCTCATGTCCCTATCTGCATCAGTGACTTCATTAACTCCAAGATAGAATAGTATCATAAATAGAAGATTCCCTGCTGACATAATCCTGTTTGCAAATGAAGGGCCTACTATCCCAATTATAAAGGCTGCTAATCCTAATAGTGTTAAGGGAATAGTAGCAACTGAAAGCGCAGATAAAATCTTTAGGAAAGAAAGCTCCTTTTTAACTATTAGCTTGATTCCTAAATAAACAAGGCCCGCTAATGCGCCGTACAATAGAGCCTTTGCTAGTATTGTGGTAAAGAAGGTTGTAATCCAAAGGACAAATCCTCCAGCCCTTCTAACACCTAAAAGCCTAGATATGCTTCCAAGTCCCATGGAGTAAATCCTAGCTGTTATGGTAGCACTTGCAATCGCTAATACCAAAATATTTGCTACTAGGAGCATCAAGCCTGACTGCCATGCCTCTTTTTTAGTGCCTTTAATGGTTGTAGCTACTGGTTCTTTAAAGAAAGCCTTAAATACATTGATTGCCTCGTTAAAGAACTTGCTAAAGCCACTGGGCTCCTTAGGTGTGGCTGGAGCTGCTGCTACCTTTGTCTCTTGTGCTACTGCTTCTTCTTGAGCAGGTGCTACTGTTTCCTCTTGTACTACTACTTCCTCTTGAGTAGACTCTTCATCTACCTGAACTACTGGTTCCTCGGCTGCAGATGCAAGCTCTTGACAGCTACAGGCCTGGCCTTCTTGTAATTCAGAACCGCATTGGGAACAAAATTTAGCCATTTTTTAACCCCCTATTCTTTTTCTTAGTTATAAGTCCATATACTAACTATAATATATTTATTATATGGTAATTTTATCACTTGACAAACAAGTCTTCAAGCTATAATCTTGTCTGAATTCATATAAATCCGACATTTATTGTAATAATCTGCGTTTCTAAGGACTATTTTTATTCAGGCTGCCTATCTAATAGGATTTTTAAGCTTTCTTCAAAATTTATACTGTCCTCTGCCTTTCTTTTGCCAGGCCCCCTGTGCCGGCCTCCTGCTCGTCTTATCTTGGCATTTATATGGCGTTCAAAAAGGAGCCTGTCCATATTATCTTTTGAATATATAAGGCCAGAAGGGTGAACAGCCCTTGCCCCCTTGGACAGGGCCATGGCAGCCAGGCCATAATCCTGAGTTACTACTATATCGCCCTTTTGAGTCTGATTTATCAAGGCAAAGTCTACACTATCACTACCCTGACCTACGACCACAATCTTGGCATAAGCATCCTCTAGGATGTGGCTTGTATCAATAAAAAATACAAGCTCTATCCCCCTATCCCTTGCCAACCGTACAAGCTCAGCCTTGACAGGACAGGCATCTGCATCTACCAGGATCTTTAAGTCTAGCCCCTCCATCCTCAAGCCTCCTGTAGGCTTAGGCTTTCCTTATGCTTTGCATCTAATTGCCATTTCTCTTAAGAGTAAGACACTAGCTACAAGAAAGGCTAAAAAATCTGCTGTAGGACCTGCTATCCAGACACCAGTCAGGCCCAAATCAAAGAGTCTAGGTAGTATTAGGACTGCTGGGATTAGGAAAAGGACCTGCCTTGAAAGGCTTAGAATCATAGATAAAAGGGGTTTGCCTGTAGCCTGAAAGTAGTTTGAACTTATTATCTGCGCTCCTACTATGGGCAGCATAAACATATATATTCTAAGACCCCTTGAACCCATAGTAAGTAGTTCTAAGTCCTCTCGGTTAAACATTTGAATTAGCTGCTTGGAAAAGAGCTGGGTAATAATAAAGCCAAGGGTGGTTATGGCCGAGGCTATCAAGATAGCCAGTTTTAGGGCCTTTTTAACCCTGTCATACCTTTCAGCACCATAGTTATAGCCTATGATGGGCTGGACCCCCTGGTTTATACCAAATATCGGCATAAGGATTAGCATACTAACACTCATAATAACGCCTATGGCCGACATGGCTATCTCTCCACCATAATTGTAGAGACTGTTGTTTAGTATTATATTAAGTAGGCTGGCAGCTAGTTGCATAGCAAAGGGCGCTGACCCTATAGCCATCATCCTTCTAGTGACAGTCCAGTTAATCTTAAAGTTTTTCCTGCGTAANCGTAAAACACTTTTGCCAGTAAAGAAGTATGAGACAACCCATATCATACTAGCAGCCTGAGATATTATGGTTGCAATAGCTGCACCCTTTATCCCCATATTAAATATGAAAATAAAGATGGGGTCTAGTATGGTGTTCATAACAGCACCTATGATCATACTTAGCATGGCTATCTTTGGATTGCCCTCCGCCCTGATATAATGGTTTAGGCCAAAACCAACATACTGAAAGGTCGCCCCATAGAGGATTATACGCAGGTAATCCTTGGCATAGGGAACTACTTCACCCCTAGCTCCAAATAGGTGAAGAAGAGGGTCTATATATATAAGGCCAAAGACAGTTATTAAGATACCTGTGCCTACCAAAATCAAAAGACCATTGCCTAGTACTGTCTCTGCATCCTTGTGGTTCTGCTGGCCTAACCTAATAGAGATTAGAGAGGCACCTCCAAGGCCGAACAACATGCCAAAGGCCATAATTATATTAAACATAGGCATACTTGCTGTTATCCCCGCTATGGCAAGGGACCCTACCCCATGGCCTACAAATATCCTGTCCACTACATTGTAGAGGGAGTTTACCACCATGCCTACAATGGCAGGTATAGAAAATTTTATTAAAAGCTTTAATATATCAGCTTGAGCAAGCTCTCTGTTTCTATCCAACTATAAATATCCTCCTAAAAATTTATCTTATAGATTTTAATAAACTCATATTAGCTTTACTAGTGATACCTTTATCCCATCTATAACCTTTATAGTGTGGTGGCCCTTATCATACTCAAATAGGCAATCTCCCACTGTTACAGGNCCAGAGTCCTCGCTACCTAGGGCAAAAAATATGTCATCTGCCATAGTTTTAGTTAGCTCTGTTTTTTCCTCTTGACCAATTTCAAGCCAGGCCTCTGAGTCCATATCAAAAAATTCATTGGCTCCTGTAATCTGGCTTATGAGCTTGGCCAGCTCATCGATAATTATCTCATAATCCCTTGCGAATTTTACACCCATCTATATAACCTCCCTTAGCTGGCTGTAAAAGTAGACCTTAAGCTTCTAACCTGGTCCCTACCCTAAAGACAGCTAATAATAAAATTATCTCCTAAGCCATTACAGGTGGGGGTATCTCAACAAAGTCCACACCTGCTACCTGCTTTAGCTTTTCACTTATCCTGTTTACAGCCCACTTGTCACTAAAGAGGACAACCTGACGGCCATAGATATCCTCTACCAGCATAGCCCTGTCGGTAAAGGATAGGTTTTCACCCTTTATCCCTCCATTTANGACCCAGTTAGCCACAGTATAGGGTAGCATATCAACCTTTATATCTACCCCATATTCATTCTCTAACCTATAGGATAGGACATCAAACTGTAATACTCCAACTACTCCAATAACCAGGGTCTCAACACCGATATCAGGCTCTTTAAAAATCTGAATAGCACCCTCTTCGGCTATTTGGTAGACCCCCTTCATAAATTGCTTTCGCTTCATAGCATCTATAAACNGGACCCTTGCAAAATGTTCAGCCGGGAAAATGGGAATACCCTCAAACTGTACATTTAGGTCCTTGTCACACAGGGTATCACCTATAAGAAAGATACCCGGGTCAAATAGGCCGATAATATCTCCAGGATAGGCCTGCTCAACCATAACCCTGTCCTGGGCAACAAACTGCTGGGACTGGGCTAGACGGACATTTTTTTGGCTGCGTACATGCTTTACCTCCATGCCCTTTTCAAACTTGCCAGAGCATATCCTGATAAAGGCTATCCTGTCCCTGTGGGCTGGGTTCATATTGGCCTGGATCTTGAACACAAAACCTGTAAAGTGGGGACTATCTGCCTTTACTGGTCCCTCAGTGGACATCCTGTCAGCAGGAGGCGGAGCCATTTGCAGAAAGCTCTCTAGAAAGGTCTTCACCCCAAAGTTATTCATAGCAGAACCAAAAAACAAGGGGGACAGCTCGCCCCTGGCTACCCTGTCCATATCAAAGTCATCCCCTGCTATGTCTAAAAGTTCAATCTCATCGATTAACCTTTTGTGCAGGTGTTCATCTAATAGGTCCTTAAAGGCAGGGTCGTCTAGGCTGCCTGTTTTAGAGCTAACTATGGTCTTGCCATGGTCCTTGCTTGTATAAAGCTCAATATTTTTGGACCTTCTATTGTATACACCCTTAAAGTTGCCCTCAATCCCGATGGGCCAATTCATAGGATAAGAGGCTATGCCTAGGACTTGCTCTATTTCCTCCATAAGCTCAAAGGGGTCTCTTGATTGACGGTCCATCTTATTTATAAAAGTAAAAATAGGTATGCCTCTTAGCTTACATACCTGAAATAGCTTTATGGTCTGGGCCTCAACACCCTTGCCACCATCTATTAGCATGACTGCACAGTCAGCGGCTGTTAAGGTACGGTAGGTGTCCTCACTAAAGTCCTGGTGGCCAGGTGTATCTAGTATATTTATCCTATATCCATCATAGTCAAATTGCATTACACTTGAGGTAACTGATATACCCCTTTGTTTTTCTATCTCCATCCAGTCGGATACGGCATGTTTTTTGGCCTTGCGGGCCTTTACGCTCCCTGCTGTCCTGATAGCACCACCATATAGGAGTAGCTTCTCGGTTAATGTGGTTTTCCCTGCATCAGGATGAGAGATTATAGCAAAGGTCTTTCTCCTTGCTGTTTCTTCTTTGATTGTTTTTTCAATGGCCAATATATAACTTCCCCTTAAAATAAAGTAAAAGATTAAACAGATATCATTTTATCCTATTAGTAGGATAGCCGTCAACAAATTAAGGGCAAGAAAAAGGCACAACCGTTATTAAGGTCGGTTATGCCACTCAGGAGTGAAATACACCTGCTAAAGCTGCCAGATACCGGCATTATATATAAATAAGGAGGAAACTAACTAGTCAATCCTGGTCATTGTACAGATTCCCATGGCCTTTGGCCCTAGGTGGGATCCAATAACTGGACCTATCTCATCGAGTCCTATACTTATATCAGGAAACCTTTTTTCAAGCCTTTCCTTGACCTGTAAGGCCTCTTTGTCATTTAGTATATGACAGATAGTTATATCTGTTACATCCTCGGCTATATCTTCTACCATTTTTTCTAGGGCCTTGCCCTTGCCCCGGACCTTGGCAACTGGGACAAGCCGCCCATCTACTAGGGCTATAATGGGCTTTACATTTAGGATAGACCCTAATAGGGCCTGGGCCTGTTAGCCTACCCCCTCTTTTAAGGTATTCTAGGCTGTCAACTGTTAGGCTAACTGATACCTTTTTCTTTTGCCTTTCTAGGTAACTTACAATCTCCTGCCTCGTCTTGCCCTTTGACACCATATCTACTGCCAGCTTGGTTAATAGTTTTAGGTTGGCAACTGAGGTCCTAGAGTCAATAACAGAAATCTTTTTAGGATTGGTTAGCCTAGCTGCAGCGCTAGCACTGTTGTAGGTCCCGCTAAGGTCAGATGAGATAACAAGGCATATGACCTCCATCCCCTGGTCAAGGGCGGATTCAAATACCCTTTCAAAGGCCTCTATTGATGGCTGGGATGTAGATGGAAAGCTGTCAGAGCTCTCAAGCTTTTTGTAAAAAGCCTCAAATTCACCGGGAAAACCTTCACTGTCAACCTGACCATCAAAATGAACGGATAGGGGGACAACCTTTATATCTAAAGCATTTGCTTCTTCTTTTGTAAAGTATGCTGTACTGTCTGTTACAATCTGAATTTTTGCCACTTTCATCCCTCCAGTAATGGGGTTTTATTGTGTCATTATAATACCAGGTACTAATAGTAGTTGTCAATACCAAATATAAAAAAGAGGATGTTATTAGCTTGCCTTTTTATAAGCAAAATAAACATCCTCAAAAAGTTTTTATTTCTTTTACCTTGCCCTCCTTTTATTGGAGAGCAATAATTGATTAGATAATCCTAGCCTAGTCTTGTTACCCCAATACCTGTTAAGTGGTCATTTATATCAAATTCCTCTAAGGAGTCATCCTCTAGGTATTCTAGCTCTAGGGCTAGGGTCTCATTCATTATATAGTCGCGGAAGGCCTCTACTGCCTGCCTCATAGCCTCATCTGCCTTTAGGCTAATCCTTATATTGTCCATCATCTCAAAGTCATTGGCCTTGCGTAGCTGCTGTACCTTGGAGATTAGCTCTCTAGCTAAGCCTTCCTCTATTAGTTCCTGGCTAAGACTAGTGTCTAGTATAACAAATAGGTTGTTTTCTGTTTCCACATCATAGCCCTCTTTGGCGGAAATAGTTATTAGTATATTGTCCCTATTTATCTCAAAGTCTTCTCCATCGAGGTCTATCTTGATGGTCTCGCCCTGTTCTAGCCTTGGAGCATACTCTGCTGGGTCAAGGTCATTTAAGGCCTTGGAAAATACCCTAAGCTTTGGCCCTAATACTGGTCCTAGGACCTTGAAGTTTGGCTTTAGGCTAAAGTTCATATACTGGCTCAGGTTCTTTTCAAAGACTACTTCCTTTACATTTAGCTCATCCTTCATAAGGGGTACTAGATGGGTCAGGCTCTCTTCATACTTGCCATCTATATATATCCTCTGCAGGGGTTGGCGTACCTTTATCCTAGCAGACTCCCGCGCCGACCTGCCTAGGGTCACTAGGTCTCTTACCCTGTCCATGACCTCCTCTAGCTCTTTGTCTATTAGCTCAGGATTGGCAGTAGGATAGTCACTTAGGTGGACTGATAGCTCACCTGTAAGGTTTTTATAAAGTTCTTCTGACAAGAAGGGAGCAAAAGGAGCAACCATCTTGCAGATATCTACTAGGACCTCAAAGGTTGTGCTATAGACTGCCTTTTTATCATCGGTTAGGTCGGTCTCCCAGAAACGTCTCCTAGACCTGCGGATATACCAGTTAGATAGGTCCTCATTGATAAAGTCCTGGATCCTTCGGATAGCCCTTGTCAGGTCATACTGGTCCATATCAAGCTCAACCTTTTCCTTTAAGCTATTTAGCTTGGATAGTATCCATAGGTCAAGCTCTGCCCTCTGTTCAAAGGGCATAAAGTAACTCCTAGGGTCTACCTGGTCAGTATTGGCATATAGGGTGAAAAAGTTATATACATTTTTCAAGGTGCCAAAGAACTTGCTCTGAACCTCCTTTAAGCCCTCTATATCAAAGCGGGTGGGTGTCCATGGTGGTGAAACATAAAGCAGGTACCAGCGGAGGGCATCGGCCCCGTATTTATCAAATAGGTCAAAGGGGTCTACAGTATTGCCCCTGGACTTGGACATTTTCTGTCCCTCTTTGTCAAGGATCAAATCGTTTACAAGAACATTTTTATAGGGTGACCTACCAGTTACAAAGGTTGAAATAGCCATCAGTGAATAGAACCATCCTCTGGTCTGGTCTATTCCCTCGCAGATAAAGTCCGCAGGGAAGAGGTCCTCAAAGTTTTCCTTGTTTTCAAAGGGATAGTGGTGCTGGGCAAAGGGCATTGAGCCTGAGTCAAACCAGCAGTCTATAACATCTGGTACCCTAGTCATTAGGCCACCACACTTTTCACATTTAAAGTGAACATCATCCACATAGGGCCTGTGTAGCTCAATAGTCTCATCAATATCCTCTATAGCCCTATCAACCAGCTCTTTTCTCGAACCAACACTTTCTAAGTGTCCGCATTCGCATCTCCAGATATTTAGGGGGGTGCCCCAGTATCTAGACCTAGATATGGCCCAATCATTTAAGTTTTCAAGCCAGTTTCCAAAACGCTTTTCACCTACAAAATCCGGGTACCAGTTAACAGAGTTATTGTTTTCGATAAGTTTGTCCTTTAACCTGGTCATCTCTATATACCAGCTAGGCTTTGCGTAGTATAAAAGGGGTGTAGAGCATCTCCAGCAATGGGGATAGTTATGCTCCATCCTCTGCCTTCTAAATAGTTTGCCTTGCTCGTAGAGCCATTCTATGATTTCAGGGTCGGCATCCATAACAAACTTGCCCTTCCAGGGAGTATCTATAAATTTACCTGTCTCATCTACAGGCTGGATTACCGGTAAATCATAGGCTAGGCCAGTATTGTAGTCATCTTCACCAAAGGCTGGTGCTGTGTGAACTATACCNGTACCATCCTCAGTTGTAACATAGTCAGCCACTGTCACAAAAAAGGCCTTTTTGTCAGCCTTTATAAAAGGCATAAGCTGCTCATATTCAATATACTCAAGGTCACTACCCTTGTACTGATCTATGACCTCATAGTCTCCCTCAAGGACTTGGGAAGCCAGGTTCTTTTCTAGATAGTAGACCTGGTCATTGTATCTAACCTTTAGATAAGTCTCCTCTGGGTGAACAGTTAGGGCTACGTTAGAAGCAAGAGTCCAGGGAGTAGTAGTCCATACTAGGAAGTATTCGTCCTTGTCCTTTAGCTTGAACTTTACATATACAGTTGCAGTCTTTACCTGCTTGTAGCCCTGGGCAACCTCATGGCTGGCAAGGCCTGTTCCGCAGCGGGAGCAGTAGGGTAGGATCTTGTGGCCTTCGTATATATAGCCTTCCTTGTTAAACTTGTCAAGTATCCACCAAACGGTTTCAATATAGTCATTAGCCAGGGTGATATAGGGATTATCCATATCTATCTCATAGCCCATCCGCTTGGTCATATCNCTCCACTGTCTTTCGTATTTAAAGACAGACTCGCGGCACTTTATGTTAAATTTCTCGATACCGTATTCCTCAATGTCCTGCTTGCTTTCGAGCTTTAGCTCCTTTTCAACCTCAATCTCCACAGGCAAACCATGGGTATCCCAGCCGGCCTTTCTCTCGACCCGGTAGCCCTTCATGGTCTTGTAGCGGCAAACAGTGTCCTTTAAGGTCCTGGAAATAACATGGTGGATCCCAGGCTGACCATTGGCAGTAGGGGGCCCCTCATAGAATATAAAGGCCTCATTNTCCCTCCTGTTTTCTATACTCTTTTTTAAGATATCTATCTCTTCCCAAAACTTTGATATCTTTTTTTCAGTTTCGCTTACTGGTACGTCCGATAAGCCTTTAAATTTTTCCATTCTATACATCCCTTCCAGCTAGATTATTGGATCTTTAGCTACATGCTATAGACAAGTCAAATCCTAGACTAGTCTGCCTAAAATGAACCTGTAGCTTTATTGCTTCTTATTATAAAATAAAATCCCTTGGCCAAATGCCAAGGGACGAAATAATCGCGGTACCACCCAAATTATAGGACAAGGCAGAGAAAAACAAGCCTAGCCTATCACTCATAAAGTATAACGCATCCTAGCGGGATCTCCTACTATTAACTTCAAAGACCCGGCTCCAAGGTGATCTTCGTATCCGAGAATCATCACGGCCTCCCACCAATGGCCATGTCTCTTGAAATCATACTCGGTACTACTGTCCTTTTCAAAGCCTTTAATTATTCTATTTAGAAATATATGATACTAAATTGCAAGTTTTTTGTCAAGCAAGCAATGAACATGGGGCCACTTAAGTCACCCCTAGCAACTTGCCCTTTACCATCACGCCATTTATCAACTCTCGCCCTTTATCATCTCGCCTTGTACCATCTCCCCTTTACCATCTCCCCCTTTACCATCTTGCCTTTTGCCATAGCTCTTCTACTGTGTCTAAACTATTAAGGGACCTAATTTCCTCGATTTGCTTGTTAAAAGGGGCCAGTTGACATAGAATATATTTAATTACTAAAATATTGTACAAGGCAGCTTTAAATAAGCTGACTTGCAACTAGGGCAGTTATTTGTCCAACCAGTAAAGGAGACTGTGATTATATGAAATGGCTNTACAAGCTTGAGTTTAAATATAGGCGATATGCGATTGCAGATTTAATGAAATATATTGTTATCCTTAATGCAACAGTTTTTTTCATCAATTACTTGATACCAAACACCAATCTGTTTCAAAAGCTAATGCTATATCCAGATAGGGTTTTAAAGGGTGAGGTATGGCGGCTTATAAGCTTTTTATTTGTTCCTGANCAGTTGTCCCCTATATGGATACTCTTTTCCCTCTATTTTTACTATATAGTTGGGTCTAACCTAGAAAACCAATGGGGTAGCTTTAGGTTTAACATATACTATCTAATAGGGGTATTGGCAACCATAGCAGCTGCCTTTATTGCCTATGCCATAAGCCCTGTGGTAGCAGGNGTAAAACTCTACATTCCCATTACTACCATGCATCTAAACCTATCTCTCTTTTTGGCCTTTGCCCACCTATATCCCAATTTTGAGATCTTGATTTTCTTCCTTATACCTGTAAAGGTCAAATACCTAGCCTGGTTCAACTGGGCCCTGATTGTCTTTTCCTTGATATTTAACCCAGTGACCTTAAAGCTAGCTGCCCTAGCCTCTGTCCTTAACTATTTTATATTCTTTGGCAAGGACATAATCACAATGATAAAGACAAAAAAATTGGTCTACAAAAACCGCAAGCGTTTTAAGCAGGCCTACAGAAAATAGGTCAGCCAAATAAGAGGAGGCTAATTGCCATAACAGCCATACCTGAGACCAGCCCATATATGGACAGGTGGTGCTCCCCATACTCTCTCGCAGTTGGAAGTAGCTGGTCAAAGGATATATAAACCATAATTCCGGCAACTGCTGCAAATACTATGCCAAACATAAGGTCTGACAAGAAGGGTGAAAGGATCAAATACCCAATCAAGGCTCCTGCAGGCTCTGAAAGGCCTGACAAAAAGGAATACAAAAAGGCCTTGCGCCGGCTATTGGTAGCATAATAGACAGGCAGGGAGACAGCAATTCCCTCGGGGATATTGTGGATTGCAATGGCTATTGTAATGCTGATACCTAGGCTAGGATCTCTCAGTGTAGAGATAAAGGTGGCAAAGCCCTCAGGAAAGTTGTGAATGGAGACTGCAAGGGCAGTTAAAATACCAACCCTCATTAGACTGTTTTTATCCATCCACTTTGGTGGCTTATCTCCCCTNATATCCTCAACCCTTCTAGCCTCATGAGGGTTTTCATAGTCTGGTACCAGCTTGTCAATAAGGGCTATAAAAAGCATGCCAGCGAAAAAGGCTGCTATGGATACCAGCATACCAGGCCTTGTACCCATCTCTACCTTTAGGATATCCTGGGCATCCGCTAATAGCTCCATAAATGATATATAAACCATTACACCTGCTGAAAAGCCAAGTGCGACTGATAAAAACTTTGTATTAGTCCTTTTTGTAAAAAAGGCAATCGCTCCCCCGATACCTGTTGATAGTCCCGCTAGGAGAGTTAGACCAATAGCTAATAAGACATTTTCACCCATACCATTACCCCCTTGTAAGTATAGACTGGATTAGAAATCCTATTTAAGTAGTTTTCTTTTATAATTTGAACTTTGAAATACTAAAGATGACCCATCTAATTTTTAAACCTTTTCTACTACTTGCAAACAGTTAGTTCACGGCCTTTTACTTTTCCTTGTAGACCTTTTGAATTATGCCCCCACCTAGACAAACATCTCC
>JGI24710J26742_10002148_pt1 | contig 17666 bp, 3 predicted proteins | sample BioPla2DNA2_FD_26742 | JGI IMG/M metagenome (IMG submission 26742) | reverse complement strand
AGTTTAAAGCAGCGCATAGATTGTAGCGAATTTTTTGATTTGGCGAAGCTTGGCGAAGGAAACATAGTGGCGCTATGTTGACTGAGCAAAGCAAAGACAAAGCGGAAAAGGCGCACAATATAAAGCTGATTTAGGCTGAGATAAGTATAAAACACACAAAAAAGAGAACCTCGAATTTTTATTCTCGGTTCTCTTTGCAATTCAATGTTATTTTGCGAAGTTAGCATTTACAATCGCTTGTGCCCAACTAATATACTTCGCCGCCTCATACCCTATAAGTTTTTCATTATACACATCTGTGTAATTGTTGGAATATAAGGGAATCAACGGCAGCACCTTCAAAAACTGCTGTTGGAATTCAATCCAGCGTGAATAGTACGCATCAGGTTTTTGCGACGGGGTTGCACGCATTGCCTTACTGGCTTTCTGTAACATATCGCTCTGAATACCAGTGAAATTTAGGGCACCTATTAGCTCTTCATCCCCTGAAAACTGGAGCGCAGGGTCAAAATAGGGATTAAAGTTGCTTGCCATAAATACCATATCAAAATCCTGTTCACCTTGCCGATAATATGTTTGCAAGACTTCTTTCCACGGTTTTCTTTGGATAATCAATTCATGACCCAATTCTTTCAATGAGGCGTTAAGNTTTTCACTAACNGCTTCTGCAATTATATTGTTTTCCGCAATCATCAGTGTCAATTTTAANGGATTTTTTGCGTTGTAGCCGGCGTCTTTAAACAGCTCGGCAGCCTTCTTTAAGTCGAACGCATATCCTTTAAGGATGTCTTTNCCGGCTTTCTGGTAATTCTGAGCCATCCACTGTCCTATACCATAATAGCCGTTAACAGCAACACCATTTCCGCCCAANAAATCCCTGATAATCATTTCACGGTCNATTGAGTGTGCAATCGCTTTGCGGACGTTGGAGTTCTGTACGGCTTCTTGTTCGAAATTGAACGCTAAATAAGCCATTCCCTGCCTTGGATAAGAGGTTGACAGCAGTCCTTCAGCGTCTTTCAGCTGATTAAGCACGGCTGCAGAGCTTATCTTGGTAATCAAATCCACTTCGCCGCTCTGTAGACTACCAGCAATATTGTTGTTGGATACATGAACAAAACGTATCTTTTCAATATGCGGCTGCGCGCCTACATAGTTTTCATTGCGAACAAACTGTGCGGTAGCGCCATCAAAAGAGGCTAATTTATACGGACCGCTAACTACTTCAGGATGACTGCGGTAACTGTTTTCTCCATTGAGTCTGTCTTTTAGCAACTCCATCGAAAGCGGTTCGCTAATTTTTACGCCTTTACCCGTATCTACAATATCAAGTTCCGGAAACACGGCATGAAGCGGAGTTGGAAATAAGTCTACATAGCGCAGTTCGTTATAGTCTGGCAGCGCGTACCTATTAAGGGCAATTGAAAAGCTTCTGTCGTCTATCAAGCGGACACCCTCCAGCGTTTCACTTTTTCCCTCTTGGAAACTTTCTCCTCCTACTATTGCGCGCATTGGTTTTACCGTTGCCCCCAGTTCCCGCAGCAATGGTTGATAGGTCATTAGCAGCGTCAGTACATAGTCTTTAGCAGTTACTTGTTTTCCATCACTAAATGTAAGCCCCTTTTTCAGGGTAAATGTGTATACTTTGTTGCCTGCTTTGTCGTTGGTCACTGCTGCATCTGACAGTATATCCGTATTCAGGTACCTTTCCGCCTTTTCAAGACCGACAACCGTATTGTAACCGTGGATAAGGTGGCGAACGTCCCTATCAGCCATGTTTTCGCCCCAAAGGGACAAGTAAAACTCACCGGTAAGCGCAGTAGTTGAGCCTACAACTAACTCATCTTCCGGCTGAGCCGCTTCCCCCATACCGGCGACAGGCGCCAGTATAAGAATAAGGGCTACTAATATGCTAAGGATTTTTGCGGTACGCTTCATTTCTATTGCTCCTTTACACATATTTGCTCATTACCACGGTTATTCGAAGCACTCGCCAGCGCTGTTTACGCCGCCCATTTCAACAGGCAACTTGTTCAAGATATCACTTGTGTCGGTAATATCAACCGCCTTAGGTTCATTCGGATCGGTCGGATTACTCATGGGGTTTTCGGTCGTGGGCAAATTGATAGGCTCTCCGCCCTTACTGACACCATCATAGGTATTGGCTATAGCAAAACCGCTCTGCACCATCCTGTAGCCCTTGGGTATATTTACTTCGCTGACGTTATACTGATACTTCTCCCCATCCGGTCCAAACACATTAAGTTCCGGCCATTTGGCGGTGGTATCGCCCGGTTGAAGCTCTACAATGTCGCCAATCTTATTGCCGTTTTGCCATAACTGTATTTCAACGGCGGGTACGGCAACACCTTGCGGCACGTTCTCCCATTTTTTGGTTGCAGTAACGGTAATAGGCGTTTCCTTTCCGGTATCAGGATTGGTCGGGTTATGTTCGGGGTCAGTCAGGTTGAAGAAACTCTCCGGATTTATCGCATCGGAATCCGGGATAATATGCGGCGGAGTCGGCTCTCCACCAAAACTTAGACCGTCATAGGTGTTGGTAAGGTTGTAGCCAACCTGTGTATAGGTATATCCCTTAGGCACTTCTACTTGGCTTACGGTGTAGATACATCTTTCACCTTCGGGTGAATACCTAGGCAGATTCGTCCATTCAAGCTCTGTTTCTCCGGGTGCAAGCGGCTTTACATCCGCCACTTTGCCGTTTTGATACAAGCGCACGGCAATTTGGGGCACGGTTGCCCCTTCCGGCACATTCTCCCATCTATTGGTTACTTTCACCCTTGTTGGAATAAACCTTCTGTCGGGATCAGTCGGATTATTGCTCGGATCCTTCTCGTTAAAGGGGAATTCATCAGTATTTCGGGTGTAGGAATCAATCTTGTTGGCAGGCGGAATTGGGGAACCGCCTAAGCTTACACCGTCATAAGTGTTAGTAATCTCATAGCCTATTTGCGAATAAACATAACCAAACGGGATCTTCACTTCGCTTATGGTGTAGATATAGTTATTACCTTCGGGTGAGTATCTAGGCAAATCAGTCCACTGGGCGGTTTTTTCTGGCGCTACGATTTCCTTGGGATTGCCATACGCTGCACCGTTTTGATAGAGCTGTACTTCAATGGTTGGAGCCTTATTAAGATCGAGCTTCAGCCCCGGAGCCGCAGCCCAAGTCTTTGTTGCAGTGATAACAACATTTTCTGACCTTATGCCGGGGTCGGTCGGGGTCGGATCACTTAAGAAGTTTTTAGGCGTGGGCAGATTGTCAGGCTTTCCGCCCTTGCTAACACCGTCATAGGTGTTGGTAATGATGAAGCCATCATTTCCATCATAACTTTGTACCATGAAGTAGCCCTTGGGAATATTTGCTTCACTTACATTATACTTAAATTCCGTACCGTTGGGCGCATACATAATAAGATTTGTCCACTCGGCTTGCCTAGTCGCCCTATCGATCACCTTTGCTTTGCCATGCTCAACACCGTTTTGCCAAAGCTTCACTTGAATGAGCGGCACGTTTGTACCGGAAGGCACATTATTCCATATCTTTTCAACAGTTATAGTACGGTAGTTCTTGTTGCCTGGGTCAGTAGGGTTATTCATAGTTTCATCAACATTCGGCAGATTATCAGGCGTTCCGCCTGCGCCCACACCATCATAAGTAAGGGTGATGGTAAAGCCATCCTGTACCGTGCCGGTTTGAACCATGGTGTAACCCTTGGGAATATCAACCAGACTTACATTATACTGATACTCGGCGCCATCGGGCGCATACTTATCCAGATTTGTCCATACAGGGTTAGGTGCGCCCGGATTCCTTCCAAACGGTTTGCCGTTTCGCCATAGCTGTACTGCGATAGTCGGCACGTTTGCACCATCGGGTACCCCCTCCCATTCCACCGTTACGGGAACAGTTACAGCCCCCACACTTCCAGGGTCAGTCGGGTTAGTTAAAACTTGTCCGGGTGTGGGCAGGTTGTTCGGTATTCCACCCATGGTTACACCATCATAAGTATTAATTATAACATTTCCATTCTGTACCATTTTGTAACCATTTAGGGTGCTCACTTCGTGTACAACATACACATATTCAGTACCGTCAGGGGCATACTTAAGAAGGTCTGTCCACTGGGCGTCTTTGGCACCATTAACCAAGGCTTTGGGTTCACCTTCATTTATAACATTGGTCACCACGCCATCCACTACATGAACACGCTTTAGCTGCAGGTAGACAGTGGGCAGTGTCATGCTGCCGGGCACAACTTCTTTCCCGTTAACAATCCAAGTTTTGGTGGCATCAACCGTTACTTTATCACTGGTATTGCCGGGATCCGCAGGACTATCCAAGGGGTTGCCGGGTTCTATAGGCGTTCCGCCAAGGCTTAGTCCATCAAAAGTATTGGTAATATTATTCCCTGCCTGGCTAAATATATAACCCTTTGGAATGTTTAGCTCACGTACGATATATTTATACTCGGCACCGCTTGGCGCATACTTGGGCAAGCCATTCCAAACCGCCGTTGCATAATGGCTGCCGTTATCTGTAAGTACCTTATCCGTAGCGGTATCATAGTTAGTAACGGTTGAACCTTCCACTTTCTTCAACCTAAGTGTTACATCAGTACCGTTTTCACCTACGGGTAGGTTTTCCCATCTTTTGCTCGCCAACAGTTCGTGCGTCTGCTTAATAGCAGGAGTCATAGTATTATTGGTCATGCCATCGTAAGTAAGGGTGAAGGTCTTCCCGTCGTACGATTTTTGGGCAGTATAACCATCAGGTACGTTTACTAAATCTGCGCTGTAAATATAAGCACTGCCATTGGGTGCGAACCTAAAAAGATTTTCCCATGTATGCTCTTTTTCATGCGTGGTCGTTTCTGTGTCTTCCACAGAAACTATTGGGCTATCCTTTTTAGTATCAAGTCCTACAGTCTTATTCAATTGCAGCTCAACAGTTGCGCCGGTTTCATTTTCGGGGATATTCACCCATTTGACTGTAACTGTGAAGCTGTCCGGAACATCATCGCGCGAATTAACAGTCATTCCGTCATAGGTATTTGTGATAGTAGTGCCGTCGGGCGATTTTGCATACGTATAACCATTGGGTATTCTTACTTCATCCACGCTGTAGGTATATTCCTTACCGTTTAAAGCATACTTGGGCAAATCGGTCCACTCATTGGAGGCTATATGGGTTGTGCCAGGCTGTCCGGTTTCCGTGNTTTTACTGTCCAGCATCAAAACAGCAGAACCATAGTTAACCGTTTCGGCAATATNTTCATCATTTAACTTGTAGGTCATGCTCTGCTTTAGCTGCAGGTACACCGGTGCGCCTACAGCATCGGCATCAGGCAGATCAGCCCATTTCTTTATACCTGTAAAGGTGGTTTTTTCCGCACTTGGACTTATATCATAAGTATTGGTGATGATGTTATTGGCGGCATCCACACTCTTTACGTAGCCTTTGGGTACAACATCCTCACGCACCTCATATACATACTCATTTCCGCTGGGCGCATAGTATGCAAGGTCGGTCCATGTTGCGTTCGCTTCCAAGGCAGAATTAAAGTAAAGGGTTTTAGAGTTGCCCTGAGCAGAATATTCGCCAATATCTCCGGACGAATCCTTTTCCGCCCTGTACAATTGCAGCGTGGCAGACGCCACCTTGGCGGGAACAGTGTTGGGGGCTATTCCCGCCCACACCTTTTCTCCGGTTACACTGCGGGTGCCGCCAAACTCGTTTGTTCCGGTGTATTTGTTGGTAACGTTAAACTCAATCGTTTTATCGTCATCTTTCACTGTTCTTTCAACTGTCGCTTCGTATCCCTTAGGTACATCTTCCTGCAGCCAGTATAGATATTTTTGTCCGGAGGGAGCATATATGAAGAAATCCTTATTATCATTATCAAACTCAAGCGCAGCTGTATGAGAACCTGCATCCGAAGCCTCTGTAACCGCCCCTGCAATATTTGAAATATCCGTAGAATTACTTTCCTTACGAAACAGCACAAATGAGCAAGTGGCACCTGTTGCTTCATCAGGCAAGCCTGTCCAAGTTTTGGTACCGGACAAAGTATACTTGTTTGCACTTGAAGTGTCGTATATATTCTTTATAACGTAAGGCGATTCGACCGTTCCTAATCCTGGAGCCAAATCCGGATAAACCGGAGCAAGATACCCTGATTTAGTTAAATCAGTTGTTTCAACAGCAGAATAGGTATACTCATCACCTTGCGTACTGTATTTTGGTAAGTTTTCCCAAGTTGCCTTTCGGGAATCAGACTGTGCCTTACGGCTCATAATAAGCTTAGGTAAGCCATAGTCTACGGTTGTAGTGGTTGAGCCCACGGTAAAGGATTGCTTCAACTGCACCCAAATGTTGGGAACAGCAACGTTTTCCATGTCCGTATCAGCATCGCCTTTCATCCACTTCTTTTCAACTGTGAAAGAAGGTATGGTTTCACTCTTAAAATTGTTTGTTACTGTAATAGTGTAGTCTGATGCAACAAAGCGGTAAACAGTCGGGTTATCCACAACATGTTCTCCGTCCATTAACTTATACCCGTTAGGCACCTGTGCTTGCACACCATAGAAGGTATAGGGTTCGCCGTTAGGCTTATAGCGACGTACACCGCTAATCGTCTTCTCTTCTTGATGAGCAGTACCGCCACCGAAGTTTAGACTACCAACCTCTTCAGCTTCGTCATTATATACTTTGATCGTTATTTCTGGCACACTAGAACCGGCAGACAATCCCGTCCAGTTATTCTTAACCGTTAAGGTTACAGGGTTATTCAGCTCTTGACCGGAAGCGTTATATTCGGTTTCGCCGTCGTATGTATTGGTAATCGCCCATACAGAGTTGCCGTGATCATCTTTTACGGGTTCCGACACCACCCGCCTATAGCCATTGACAGGGACTTCCTCAACAGTGTAGTTGTATTGGCTTCCGTCCGGAGCGTATTTAAGCAGCGTCCATGTGTAGGGAACAGTGGGATTGTCTTTATCGAAATTAAGCGTTTCTGTTTTAAATGGTTCCGGTGCATTATTTTGGTAAAAATTCAGCGTTGCATTAACGGTTGCGCTACTAGGTACATCATTCCATGTTTTGTTTACTGTTACGGTTACTTTGTTTTCGGCTTCGGCAGTACCAGCATTGTTCTGATAGCTATTTACAAAAGCATAGGTTTCAACGCTATTTTCAATAGTGGGGGTGGGAGTGGGCGTACAAGTATAACCGTTTAATGTACTTTCCTCTAACTTAAATTCAAACGCCTTACCGTCCGGCCGGTACTTAACCAAGCGCGGAGAGTGAATGGTAGTATCTCCGGTAGGAGATACGGCAAAGCTATCGTTATTTTGTGTAGCGTAAACCTTTATACTGCTTGAGCCTGTAGCTGCGCTCAACGCATCAATGGTTGCCACGGCATTGCCACTGTCAGTTACATCCTTAAGCGTTACAGTTACGTAAGGCAGCATACCCTGCTCTTGGGTACCCACAGGAATATTTTCCCATTTTTTGGTTAAGGCTATAGTACCATCAACCGTGCCATAGGTCCCCGGCTGATAGGTGTTGATTACTGTAAAGGCAAAGGTGTTGGAAGGAACATTTTCGCCATCATCTTTTTCGATAACCACGCTATATCCCAACGGAATGTTATTCTCTCGGACACTGTATTCATATTCTGTCCCATCGGGGGCGAACTTGGGAAGACCTGCTTTTGAAACCACTTCTGCCGTATTATCCACAAGCCATATTCCGCCTTTTTCATAGGCATTGACAATATCATCGTTGTCCGCATCATACACGGCCGGACCTACACCAACTAATACCTCTTCAGGCGCTCTGCCTGAATAGCTTCTGTACAATGTAAAGGTTGCATTAGGAGGGTTAAATACATGTCCTTGGCGCAGTCCCTTCCAAACCTTGGTTATTGAAACGGTTACGATTCCCGAATCATCAGGATACTCATTGTTCGATGTTCCGTTGTACGTGTTAATAAACTTTACCGTTCGACCGTCGTCATTCGTATCGGAAGCTCTTTCATATCCGTTGGGTATCTTATCAGGATCTCCTTGATATAGTTCCTCCGCATCATAGTAATAGTCAATATCACCCGGACCATCGTCAGGTACGTTAAAAAAGGAAACAGACTGGTTAGCAAATGGTACGGGAATGGTAACAACTCCGTTTTCGTCTGCATATGATTCGTCATGCTCTGGATTGTTACGATCACGCTGCCTTAATCTAAACTGCATTAATGGTAAAGAAGCACCCTCAGGCACGTTTACCCACTGTTTCTCTACATTAATAACGTTAATTAATGTCTGCGTATAGCGGTTAATTACACGAATCGCCTTTAAATTAGCACCTACACTTATTGAAAAATTATCGATTGCTTTTGCATTATCCCATACACTAGGCGTAATGATATCGGTTAAGGGCAGCTCAGCCACTTTAATTGTATAACTGTCACCAAGGTTTATAACTTCAGTACCTTTAAGGGTTATAATCTCTGCAAGGGTATATTCGCCATAAGGAACCTTAATTATTTTGTATGGCTCTTCCTGGGTTAAGCTAAGGGGTTCTCCATAAAGCTCATTATTTTTTTTGACAGATACTTTCACCGTAGATATCGGCCAGCTGATTCCGTTGCAATCATCGCCAGCAACAAAGGACTGTCTAACCGCCAACTCACCTTGGGCATTGGTTAATACTACGTTTGCATGCAAACCGGTAGTTGAATTGAAATTGTCCGGGTTAAAAGTAACAGACAGTTTGCCGTTTGCTAAACTTACACCATCATTAAGCTCAGCACCGCCAGAAGTGCTTGCAGCGTAGAATAAGGTATAGTTTTCGTGGTCCTGCTCAGTAACGGTCAATGTGTCACCGTGCTTAACGCCCGTAATATACACCGTTTCGCCGGATTCGATTTCGTAATAACCTTTATCTACAGTTTTTCCAATAACCTTAGGGGCAGAACCGCCACCACCTTCTACGCCAATGGCAAATTTGAAAGAATCGCCAATGATTGTTTTACCGCTTACCAGATATTCATTTGTAAGCTTCAGTACGCCCTGTATAGGGGCATGCTGAACCTCAATCATGTTCTGTCCGGGAACCCAGCCGCCGGGTAAGTGGTCACCCTTGCTGTATCGGCAATTGTAGCCAGCCAAAGCATCCGGTGCATCTACGCCATCAACCAGGATAGGATTACTATTATATTTTGTATTTACAGAATACCAATAAGCAGTGCCGTCGTAGGCAAACTTTTTTTGATTTTCCCAAGCATTTACCTTGGTAAACTTCCCTTCACCATCGCCGCCGGTAAAGCTTAGGGCGCTGTTAAAAACGATACTCGCACCATCAACCAATTCCCATTCTGTTTTAGCGCTCTTGCGGGTAAGGGTGTATTGGATATTGGGGTATGAAGCCTCGTCCACCATAAGCCCTGTCATGTTGGTAAGGTTGATGTTTATGGGTTCTTCCTCTGAGGTAGCATGGTTGGTTTCTCCATCATATGTATTAATAATGGAAAGAGGTTCCCCTTCGGTTACCGTGTTGTTTGTATCAGTAAGCGAATTTACATAACCGTTGATAGGCGTTTCTTTAATGGTGTAAATATAAGGCTCGCCCGCCGGATTGTACCTAGGCAGCAGTTCACCCGTATTATTAGCGCCATCTTTTATAAAGGTAAAGGTCTGTTCAAGGTTCAGCTCATAGGTTTGCGGTTCAATTTCGGCAGTAGCCACAGGGTTTAAGCCGTTGTCGCGATAGAGGCTTAACTGAACCTTGGGCAGCGTTTTGCCTACAGGCACATTTTCCCAAATTTTTTCAATGGTCAATTCAAGCGGGGCATCTTCCGTAACGCCGCCTGTGTAGGTGTTGATTACGGTTTTGCCATCTGGAGAATGGCTTTTAACATAGCCATTGGGTACAGTTTCTTCTTCTACTGTGTAGACAAATTCGGTTCCGTCCATAGCATACTTGATTAAGCCATCAACCACCCACTCCGCTTGTACTTCGCCATTAGCACCGGTCGTGAAGTTAGTAATCTCCTTCTTATACTCAGCGCCATTCATTACCGTGCCGTTTTGCTTTAAAATAAGGGTTACTGCAGGCAGGTCGCTCACATCAAAACCCTGCGGTAAATTATTCCACTGCTTTTTAAATGTAAGGCTGACAGGTCCGCTCTGAGAGGGGTCTTGATTGTTGGTATTGCCATCGTAAGTATTGATAGCTGTTCCACTTCCGTCATTAGCTACATAGAATAAATTAGGATATGCTGCGGTATATCCGTTAGGTACGACCTCCTGAATGAAATACGCAAAAGGCAGACCGTATGTAGAATATTGAGGGAAAGTAAATTCGTAACTGATCATATCCCCAGTTAGCTCATGCGCAGAGAAAGTATGGGCATATTGTGTCAGTTCAGCGCCCGGTTCGCCCGTATCCTCATCTACTTCTAATACCACAAACTTAGCATCAGGTACATTGGTGCCAAGAGGCAAGGGTTCACCGTACGCATCTTGCCACTGTTTTTCAATCGTATATCCAATTTCCCCGGCATTTCTTGTGTTGGTGACAACAAGTTCTTCGCCTTCATTAATTGCGCCTATGCCTTCTACTTCATAACCGTAGATCGGATTCACATTACCATTAACCAGGTTAACAAAATAGTCGCCTTCTTTGACTGTATAGGTATAGGCTGTTCCGTCCGGCGCATAGCGCAGCAACTTACCATTAGTGTTCAATGCATCAAATATAAATAGGGTATCACTACCATCTTCCGGCTTGCTATGAGCCGTTACATAACCTACGTACCATGTAGTAATATCATTTCTGAACAGGTACATATATACATCGGGTCTAAATTCTCCGGTGTTTAATCCTTCCCATTTTTTCCGAACCATAAGCCACATGGTGGAGCTACCGGGACTCATTCCGTTATAGGTATTGGTTAAGTTTAGCCCATCACCTGACATAATATAGCCGTTGGGAACATTTTCTTCAATAATTCTGTATTTATATACTCTGCCACAGGCGCAAGAACGTGGTAGGTTTTTCCATGTATGTTCCACGGTAAGCGTACTTCCGCTATCCGCAGGCACCTCTCTATTGCCAAAGTCAAAAGAAAGTGGCTTTCCCTCTGCATCCGTTACCGTTTGCCAATCTTCCGTTCCTACTACACACCTTTGCAGCGGCAGCAGAAGAGATGGTACAGTTACACCCTCAATTGTAAGCCCTGCAACAGCTTTCCATACCTTGGTAGCTTTTACGGAAATAAGATCGGGGTCATAAGTATTGGTAATGCTGTATTTGATAAGGTTCCCTTTAACAACCGGCTCTGAAATAGTGTGCGTATAGCCTATGGTTATGGGCGTTTCCTTAACGGTATAGATATATTCCTCTCCGTTAACGAAATAACGCGGCAAATCCGTCCAAGTGGCTTCAGGGACTTGGTCAAGGCTTGTTGCTTGGTTTGTTGAAAGGGTTTTAGTTGCGCTCTGCCCTTCAAGCTCATAGGGAATGCCTGATTTAGCAGCAGGAATTTGGCGATACAGCGTTACATCGGCAGAGATAGTAAAGCCGCTATGCGCCCCTACCCAAGCCTTATCCACAGTAACTGTACGGCACATATCCGAGCCGTCCGCACCCGTGATACCATCGTATGTATTAGTTACGGTTTTGTCTTCTTCTGTTTTTTGGTAGCCGGGTACGCCGGTTGGGTTGCCGTTTTCATCGGTTTCGCAAACGATATAATTATAAAGATTTCCGTTACGGTCGGTCTTATCAAGGCCTGTCCATGTAAACGACTCAGTATGGGGTTCGTTTTTTTCTACATATATGTTGCCCACTGCTTTAACTTCGACCGGCACAAAACTGTAATTGGTTTCCAAATTTGTTTTTCTGTAAAGCGATACATATGATAGAGGTACCACACCGCCGCTTTCCGCGTTTGTAAGATCCCATACCTTAAAGCCTGTGACATCGGTTTTGGGAACAATATATTCGTTGGTAATTCCCTCATCCGTTGGCACAACGTTATACTCGTTATCATCAATAGTTGCTATACCGTTTACCACGGTTGCGTCTGTGTATTGGCTTCCTTCCGGGTCAATTTCGACAACTCTGTATATATACTCATCGCCATAGGCATCATAACTCCATAGAGTTGGTCCCCATGAGTATTTAAAAACGTTGTTGCCTTCATCTGTTACTGACTGAAGCAGAACAGTATTAGGCGCAATCTTCGCATCTGCGAGCGCGGGATGATTTGCGGTGGTACGCTGCAAAGCAAGCAGCTTATTTACCTTATCCACAGTCATCTGAGGGCCGCCGCTAAAGGTTTTTGTAGCTGTGCGCCAGCTTTCTACACCCGAAACAAGACCACCGGTATATTGGTTATGGATGGACAGCGCAACGTCCTCCTCACCGCCCGTAGCAGTTACGGGGTTTTCGCTGGCGCTGTAACCGCTGGGTACAGTTTCTTTAATGGAATACACATAGGCTGTTCCATCAGGCGCATACATGGGCTGGTTGGAGAAAGTTTTTTCCCATTCAGTTGCACTGGTTGCATTTGCACTGGACATGGTAAATTCTTCAATGCTTTCTCCGTTGCGTTTTAAAACCAAGCTAACACTATTAGGCGTTGCCTTGGGATCTGCCGGACCTGTTGGTGTTTCCCAATCCCATGTGAGGGTAAAAGTTATATTCTTAGGCAAGCCATAATATTCGTTGGTAAATGTATAGGTATCCCCTGTTACCGCATTGGTTTTAATGTAACCGGGCGTCGAAGTTGTTTCTTGTACTGTATAGGTGTACGGCACACCTGTATCACTATAGACAAAAACCGGTGTTGTATAGATTGCCTGATGCGATACGTTATTTGTATCCTCAAGGATAAAGGAATCTATCTGCTTACTGCCCCGCTTTAGCACGAAGCTTGCCGGCGCGCCTAGTAGTACGCCCGTACCTGTCCAGTTTTTAACCACTTTAATGGTCTTCGTCACCTTTTTATAGTAGGCTTTCAGAACGTTCTTGGTGGGATCGGCATCCACGGTAATGCTGTATACATTATTTGGATTCGTATCGTCAAACACATACATGTCGTTCTGAGTTTTTTTCTTATCTTCAGCAGTTAATACGACATTTGAGCCAATCGAGGCATAATCCACCCTGTCGTCCGTAGCAAAATGCATATAAGGGGTGGTAGCGCTTTCTGATTGGTAGTAGTATTCTACTTTATATTCAACCGGAGGAAGGTCTTCATATACGGCTTTAATAACTTCATCTGCAATTACTGCCTGCAGCTCACTATCCACATAGCTGCTGCCGATTAGAATGTTGTGTCCGGTTAATTGTCTTTCTGTTGAACCGGGTATTCTGCGCAGCAACTCCCAATGGCTGAAGCGTTTTCCCGGCACAGCCTTCAGCGCAGAACCATCCGGCACCTCGTTAAGCGGCAGCGCCTCTGCATCCTCAACTGTAACGTTGTTTACGGTATTGCCATAATAATCAACAAAGTCCACCCGATGATAGGCGCTTGGCAGCTTTACTACACCGTTAACATGCCAGCCGTCAGGCAGAAGTTTGCCTTTGTTATCCCGATTATAAATTTTATACCACTTTACAGTTTCCGCAGCTGTCATTGGTATGTTCATTATGCTTGCAATCTGCGCGGCGCTTGGACGTTTTGTTTCATCCACATATATTCCAACATCATCTTGGAAACTGCCGCCCACCGGAACATTGGTGTGAATTACGCCGCTGCCCACATTATAAAAATTAGATTGGGACGGGTTATATGGGTTGTCGCCATCGCGCCTTATAACAAAGAATTGCGCCCAAATATCTGAGTTGGTAGCAGCATCCATTACAATTTCCGCATCAATATGATAACGCCCACTGGTACCACCATCTAAATCAAAATCCGCAGGCGCGTTTGCAATAATATCATACATATCGGAATCCCAGCGAGGTACCATGCCATCTTCCGGTGGCACATAAGCACCTAACGGATAAAATTTTGTCTTGCCACGAGCATCAGTAACATTATATCCTTTTATTTTAGTTGGATCTATCTTCGGAGAAAACGCCTGCGCTCCAACGGAATTATCCCGTAGTTGGAAAGAAACAACTACACGATCAGCAGTTGACACCTCTGAAGCAAACCTCATATCAGCATAATATGTCGTGTTTAATGTGCCTGCTTGAAAATGTAACACTGCGGGCTGAATATATCTTACATAGCTTGTTCGTGTACGTCCGCCTTCTCTCCATTTATAACTATACGTAACGTGAAAATAACTCGGATTGACGCCCGCAGGGGGATTCTGATGATTACTATCCATACGGGAAGTTCGCTGTATAGGAAATAAGCCTTCACTATTAGGATTAATCGCCCCGCCCCAATACGGCACAGGATTCCCATTTTCGTCCAAAACCTGTAAGGATGATTGCCACTGTGCATACAAATGAATGCTATCGCCACTTCCGGACGGCGGAGCTACAAGCTGCATCTGAGAATTAACGCGATAATTGGTACCCGAACCGTCCGGCTGCGTATTATAACTGAGCAGCTGATAGTTAAGCGTTTCAAATTTGGGCAACAGCTTAATGCTTGTTCCCACGTCAGCCTGCCCATACTTATGCACAACTTCAGCTTGGTTTGCGGTTGTAAACGCCCCAAGAGAAGTGATTGTTTGCTGCCCTTCTACTTTTTTGGCATCGGCAGGGTAATTGGAATGAAAAACAATTTTATATACTTTTTCCTCTACCTTGACAAAGCCACCGGCTTTGAAGGTATCAGTTACTACACCATTCTGTTTTAAGGCAATGGAACAGGATACAAACACGTTGCCCATAATTGGCGGATCAGTTGCGTAATACACTTTCGGCGTGATAAGAAGGCTTCCATTCGCCTGTTTCTGCCATGTAATAACCTTGGCGGCTATCTGTTCAGGCGTCAGCGTTGATGAAGGATTTTTTATATTATAACTGTTACATGTAGCTCCGTCAGCGTATACTGTCCAAGTAACATCATCCGCTGTATACGCTGGTGTTGCATTAACAAATTGCGGAAATAATACAAGCTGCGCCGTACCGTACGCTTGCAAGGTCTTCACATTAAAATCCGGACCATTTTCGCCTTCAGTTAATTTAAGGCTAATGATTGACCCTCTTAAACTAACTCCACGACTTACAACTGTTTCTGCTAGAATATCCAGCGGCACGCTGGTAAGCAGCATAAGCAAAGCCATCCACAAAGCAAAACGTTTTTTATATCTATTAATCATCTTTTTCCCTCCGCATCATTCAAATGACAATCACACAGCAGATGTATGCGCAATAGCGAAGCGATTTCCGCTTCGCCTTATGCTTATGGGTTAGATTCGGACACAGGCTCTACAGTTGTTTCCGGGTCTGGAATCGTTTCCATTATTGCAGACTCAGCCGTCGCATCAGGATTGGAACCAGCTTCCGCTGCGGGTTCAGCCGGCGTTTCCTCATTAGGCACTATAACTACTTTCATGCGCCATGAAAGGTTTTTATTCTCGTCCGTTAGCGTAAATTCATAAATGCTTAGGACTTCTTCTTCTATATCTGTCCATATTTCACTGTCTACGCTCTGCTGCCACTGCAGGGTAAAGACGTCATTTTCAAAACCATGCAGCACTGCATACAGAATGACCTTATCGCCTATATTTAAATAATTGCCTTCAAAAGAGTAATAAATATCTATGAGCTTATCCGGCTGCATTTCGTCAATAATACTCGCCATCTTTTCAGCGCCTTCGGGAAGATCTTCTTCCGTAAGCAAAACAACGCCATTACTGCCGGTATAAGAATTAGCAAGTTCCGTTGTTGATGCAAGCTGCTCAGTAACTGCGGTATCCTCTGTTACATCAGTTTTACCTGCTAAAGTATTTTCATCCGCTTGGGTTGGCTCGTCTGTTGTAATAGGTTCGTTGGTTGTAATAGTTTCGTTGGTTGTAACAGGTTCGTCTGTTGTAACGGGTTCGTCTGTTGTAACAGGTTCGTCGGTTGTAACAGGTTCGTTGGTTGTAACAGGTTCGTCTGTTGTAACGGGTTCGTCTGTTGTAACGGGTTCGTCTGTTGTAACAGGTTCGTCGGTTGTAACGGGTTCGTCGGTTGTAACAGGTTCGTCCGTTGTAACAGGTTCGCCTGTTGTAACGGGTTCGTCGGTTGTAACGGGTTCGTCGGTTGTAACAGGTTCGTCCGTTGTAACAGGTTCGTCCGTTGTAACAGGTTCGTCCGTTGTAACAGGTTCGTCTGTTGTAACGGGTTCGTCGGTTGTAACGGGTTCGTCTGTTGTAACGGGTTCGTCTGTTGTAACGGGTTCGTCTGTAACCTCGGGAATAGGCTCATAATAAGCTTTTAAGCGAAGTGTAGCACGAATCGGAGTACTGAAATTAAATCCTTCCAACTCGTCACCCACGAATTTTTCATCTATTTGATACCAATGAACAAAACGATACCCGGCAAGTGGCGGAGCATCTTCCGGTTTGAGCATGGGCTGATCTATAAAAGTATCTACAGTTTTCCAAGGGGTTTGGGATGTGGTAAAGAAATAAACGGTTACTGTTTCTTCCTCCACAACAGGTTCTTGCNTTACAGCAGGCACTTTAGTATTAGCAACCTCTTGTAGTTCCTCGGTCTTTTCNGAAGCTGCAGGTTCTTCAGACACAACGGGGGCTTCGGTTTCAGCGCTATCTTGCGTTTCTTCGGCCTGTTCCTNATTTACAGGGGATTCGGATACAGCAGGGGCTTCGGTTTCAATGCTCTCTTGCGCTTCTTCGGTCTGTTCCTGAGTTACTGGTTTTTCCGTTTCTACAGGTATCTCAGTTTGATTGATTTCCGGCACTGTTGCAGGTTGATCCGTTACAATAGTTTCTTCAGTTACAGACGGTTCTTCCGTCGGAACAGGCACATCCGTTTCATTTGCAAAGACAGTCCCAATTGCCAAAGTTAAGAAAAAAACAACGGCAAAGATAAAAGACATGTAACGCAGGGTTGTTTTCTTTAACATATTGTCTTCCTCCAATCTCGCCTTTCTCCATGGAGTAATAATAGGAATGATAATAGTTAGGAACATCAAAACTCAAAACCTTTTGAGTTCCCTAAAATGATTGTATCAAATTTGCATGTTCAGTGCAACAGTGCTTATAAATACCTTCTTAAGCTATGCTTAATGGACTCTTTTTTAACTACGCCTGTCATAAATGTATTGTAGGTTAACACATGTGATATTTATGTCTGTAATACAGATTTCCACAAAATACAAGCCCCTTGAAATCATTGAGTTCAAAGGGTTAATCATTTGTCAAAATTGGTGCGGGAAACAGGACTTGAACCTGCATGTCCTTGCGAACACTAGAACCTGAATCTAGCGCGTCTGCCAATTCCGCCATTCCCGCAAGCCTTAATTTTTAAGGCTTCCAGAGAATATCACAACTTTTATTACATGTCAAATGTTGTAGGGATTATGTTTTAGCGTTTTTTATTTAAATTTCGCCCTTTAAAGCGGTAGTGTCAATAGTTTTGTGTAACCAATCTTGTAAATATTGTTAAGCCATCAGCTGCTTCCCCCTAGGGGGAAGCGATTTTCTCAAACATTTCGTTT
>JGI24710J26742_10002146_pt1 | contig 17676 bp, 14 predicted proteins | sample BioPla2DNA2_FD_26742 | JGI IMG/M metagenome (IMG submission 26742) | reverse complement strand
TCCAAACCGATAGCTATAAAATTATACCATATGACAGTACTGTTAACAATGTAAATTAACAGAGATTTGTCTTTGCATACCGGGTTTTTTTATTGGTTTAATGAGCGGAAAAAATTCACAACCGTATCTTTGCGTATAAAAAAAGAGCCCGGCCTTTAGCCCGGCTCATATCGCCGTGATTATAAGTTTTTAAAAACTTCGGTTATTTTTTGTGATTTTCAGATAAAAACTTAAAAAGGTATCGGTTCAATGAACGACCGGCATTTTTTGGGGTACGGTATCTCTAAGCCTCTTTTTGTCCTCATACATTTTGCGGTCGGCTCTGACAATAGTCGCGTTAATATCCTTATCCGAAGAAGAATCGTACATTACGGCTCCGAAAGATACTGAAAAATCATATATCCTATCTTCCGCAACTAAAGCAACGTCATTTTTTACCTGCTCCATAATTTTTTCTATTTCATCTCTGCCTGTGCTTTTGACAATGACGGAAAATTCGTCTCCGCCTATTCGATAAACCGTGCCGATTTCACAGAAGTTTTTGCATAAAACTTTATATGTATCTATAATCGCCCGGTCTCCGTTGGCATGGCCGAAATAATCATTTATGTATTTTAGCCTGTCGGTATCCGCCTGAATTATAAAATAACCTTCGGGGTCGGTGATAGTCTCCAAATCTCTGTAAAATCCCGCACGGTTACCGCCTCCGGTAAGAGCATCCGTATAGGCCACCCTCTCGAAATACTCTTTATCCTCTTTGACCTTTCTTCTCTCGGTATATTCCTTATATCGGTTCAACAGCGACATAACGATATAAGCGGTGGTACCGATTAACATAAAGTAGGAGGAGCCTTTTTGCTTATTTATTATAAAAAACACGGTCTCTAAGATTCCAAAGAAAAAATAAATAAAAATCGCTCTGATTTCACTCGCCGCATTTTTATTTTTATAATAAATAAGCTCTATGATAAATATTGCCATGTTATAAATAATGAAAATTGCAAGCAATAACGTGGATATGGGGAGGGTATCGCGTATGCCCAAAATGTCGAGATGCTCAAGAGTCATACATATAATCGCGTTTAAAATGAGCAGCGCTGTCAAAAAATCGGTAAGAAATCTCTTTTTTGTCATCTGAACGGTTTCGCGGATATACAGGGCAAAGGAAATCGGGTTCAGGAGTGTTGAAATGAAGGTGATTCTTGTAGTGAGATATGTATTTTTAGTCAGGAGCTGGAGCATTCCCGAATCGCCCAGAAACCAGCTTCCCATAAGCAGGGCGGTGATACCCAAAAATAAAAGACCCGAATCTTTTTGCTTATAGATTCTGCCCAGTATACTGCTGACAACGACTATAATTCCGAACAAAATAGTAACTAAGGATAAAGCGTTCCAGGCGCCTTTCTGTAAAAAAATGTGACCCAGTAAACCTGTTCCCGAAGCGATAACTATCTCCGGAGCGTAACCTTTAGACGTAGGTATATTGGAAAAAAGAGTCAGCTCGAGGGTTTTGCCCGGGTCTTCGGGAGTGATATCAATAACAGCCCAGAAATTGCCGAGATCCTTTCCCAAATATTTATCGCTGTCATCGCCCACGGCATAGACCGTTTCTCCGTCAATCTTTGCCACAACATAATTGAAATATGATTTAAGGGCAATTTTTGCGCCGCTCGGCAGTTCATCGGGGATTGTATTCCTGATTACCAGGGGTTCATCCTCATTCACATCAAAATAACGGGGCAGACTGTATTTTTCCTGAAAATTGTCGCCCTGCCATGTCCAACCCTCCGAAAAAGAAAAAACATCTCTGTCTATCAGGTATATATTCGGCATATCCAAAGCATCGGTAAAATATAATAATGAGCCGAGCATCATAACTGTCAAAATCAAAAAGCCGAGGGTATTGAACTTTTTGATGCCGCTTTCTTTAAACTTTTTCCACATGCGCATCACCTTTAACGGATAACGATAACTTCAAATTAAAACCGTTTTCCGCAAGTAAATAATATAGGACAGATTACTGAAATATATATGTTGTTTACCAATTTAATAATCAAAAATTATACCATAAGTTAATGCTATTAACAACGCGAATTACTCGGATTTTTTTACAAATAGTTATTGTGTTTTTTAAACTGCTGATTATACTTTTCTCATAGGAATATTTTGGTTTTGATTTTCAGAATCAGAGGAGTATTATGAAAAAACTGCTGTCTTTGCTGCTTGTTTTTGTTTTACTGTTTTTAATAGCAGCCTGCTCATCCGATAACAAAAAAACCGAAGAAACTGTCAGCGAAACAATAGAAGAACCGGTTACCGAAATCCCCGCAGAGGAAGAGGAAGCCGAACCGGAAATAGTCGAAGAAGTAAAAAGCATTATGCCGCCCATGGAGTTCGAGATGCTTGTGATGGACAGCTCCTTCATTGTTCTCGAAGATGCCATGATTCTTATGGGCTACGGGGAAAAGGAGATCAGCGTTTGGAAAACTTCAGGAGACATTGCGGTAAATATTTCAGGCGAGGGCGATAATCCCGGCAACAAAAAAATTCTTGAAGAAGCTGACAAATGGCTGTCGGAAAATTACGAAAGAACAAGAAAAGAGCTTGAAGATAATTATCTGAAAGCAACCGAACAGCACGCGGATATAGCCGGTGCGAATATTGAAGACGAAAAAGCCCTCAACGTCAGAGAAAAATATGAAGCATTATATTCGATCTACAGCGAACTGTATCTGACCGTCACAAACCCGTCGGGTACACTTGAAAGTTTTACATTGAAATACGCGGAAATAGGAAACGATTTTACCGACGCCATGAATGATTTTGTCAGTTCGTTGGAATAAAACCCTAAAAATTAGAGCAGATGAAAATCCAAGTACTTTGAAAAGCGAAGAAACCTGTCCGGACAATAACGGGACAAAAATGACGGGAGAAAAATCAACCGAATTTTCTCCCGTCATCAGCTGTTTAGAGCGTAATGCGTTTGAAACTTAACGCCAAATTAACCCGGAATACCCCAAATTATTTACAACCCGGTTTGATACTGTTATTANCCGATTAGGCTTGAATACAAGTACGACATTTCGGAGCAGGGGATAGGGCAGGGATATCATTCGCTCAGATAAGAACCGATTTTACCGTTAATCACATCGAGGGCGGCTACGTTATATCCTCCGTTTGTCACTATTATATCTGCCAGTTTTTTTGTAGGTTCGACAAACAGGTTGTGCATAGGCTTTACTCTGCTCAGATAGCTTTCTATGACCGATTCCACCGTCCGGCCCCTTTCTTTTATGTCCCTGACAAGCCGCCTGATAAAACGTTCGTCGGCGTCGGTGTCTATGAATATCTTAATGTCGCAGAGATTTCTCAAATCCTCGTTGTGGAATATCAGTATCCCCTCGACAATGAGCACCTTCGGAACCTGGACATGCTTTTTTTCTTCAAGCCTGGTGAACTCCACAAATGAATATACCGGAAGATAGGCGTCCTCTCCGCTGACGAGTTTTTTGATGTCTGATACCATGATATCGGTGTCGAAAGAGTCGGGATGATCGAAATTCTGCTTGTATCTTTCCTCTATATTCATTTCGGAAAATGGTTTATAATAGAAGTCGTGCGAAATGGCTGTGACATCATCGGGAAACTTGTTTATTATCTTTTCGGCGAAGGTCGATTTGCCGGATCCCGATCCGCCGGCTATGCCGATAACTAAAGGTTTTTTCATAAAGGCCTCCAAAGCAGGGTAGCGTTATCTTCACATTTTATTATACACTTCTTTTATCTGTTGCGGACAGGCTTTTGTTATTAATTTACAGAGATAATTCGGGAGGAAACAATGCAAAGATTTTGGGATAGAAAAACATTAAAAGAAAGGGCTAAAAACCTCTTAAGATTTACATTTTGGAGGACGCTCGCAACCATAGCGATAGAAGGCGCGATAATCGGAGCTGCGGTTTCGCTTCTGACGATGCCGTTTGTGTTCATCACCGTATTTTCCACTCTGGATATGGCGTTTTCCGGAGTTGACTCGGCAGCCGGTTATGTATTTGTGATATTGGGAATTATCCTGCTGATGACGGCGCTTATATTTTTAGCCGTCATATTTATCTCAGGTCCGCTTGAAGTGGGAAGATGCAGGTTTTTAACCGCCTGCAGATATGGGGACAATTCCATCAAGAATCTATTTTTCTCCTTTAAAAGCGGGATTTATATGAAAACAGTCAAGGTCATGATGTTTAGAAACCTGAAACTTTTCGGATGGTCTTTGTTGTATTCGTTGCCTATTGCGGTTTTGGGGCTTTTATTGGGTTTAACAATCGGTTTCGCCGACATGGGAGCCATGCCCGCTCTTGGAATACTTCTCGGCATACTCATTTTCCTCGCTTATATTTTTATGTTGATAATGATTGTGCGAAAAAGCATATCCTACTTTATGGTGCCCCATATAGTTGCTGAAAACCCCAATATAGAAAGCAGGAGGGTGTTTGAAATATCAAATAGGGCGACAAAGGGCGAAATAGGCGATATATTTGTTCTCGGCTTATCCTTTATCGGTTGGCTGATGCTCGCTTCCATTGTCGCGATGCCGCTGACCTTTATAGTCGGGCCGTTTTCCGCAATTGCGACATTTACGGTGCTTGTTTACATCCATGCCACATCCGCCGAACTTTACGGCGCGCTTCGTTTCAAATCCGCCATGCTGGGAATTGTGAAAAAAGAAGAAATCGGCATAGAACACTTCAATGCTCAATCCTGAAAAATGAGAAAAACAAAAGAGCCGCGGCTTTTCGCCGCGGCTCTTTTTTATCTGAAATATTGAAATTAAGAAACGACAAAGACCGTTTTCCGTTTTTTCTTTTTAAATTTAATTGAGAGCAAAAGACCGAGAAGTGAATACAGCACGGCGGCTCCGGTTTCCGTCAAAAAGCTCATCAATACGTCGTTGTTCGAAATAATTATATCAAATGTGAGCTTTGCCGATTCGATAAGGTCGACGACATAACCGTCATTTAAAAATCCGTTATAAACTCCGACGGAATAGGATAGAAACATCGAAACGACGACGGATAAAACGGTAAATAGAGTTATCACTATTCCTTTGCCTGCCGAAGGTCTGCCGCCGAATATCGAATATCCGGCTTTTACGAGAAAAGCCGTGATGACGCCCAGCCAAAGATAAAAGATATCCAAATAGGCGACGGCGACAAACGGAACCACGGCGAGAATTGCTGCGAGAAATGAACCTGTAGTGCCGGCAAAGAAACGGACTGGTTCTTTATCTCTGCCTCTCTTCGCTTTTTTTTGTTCGGTTTTACATATAATTTCGGCACACTCTTTGTCGCAGGTATGCATCATTCCGTTTTGCGAGATTATCGAGATATCGGTAATCGGCTTGTGACAGTTGCTGCAGGTTTCCGCGCCCGGGATATTAAGAGTTTTCAACTGACCGGCAAAGAAAAAGCAAAACTCCTTCAATCTCTCAAATCCCGATCTCGACGACTCAAAATAGACCATTACGCCCGTTGCCGTAACCTCAGCCCTCAGTATAGAATACTGCCTTGCGTTTTCTTCAAGTATATTCCTGATGCGCTCCCTGTCGAGCTCTATTGGTTCTTTTAAAGCAATGTCGACAAACAGCGAACAGAGCCCGTCGCTGTCGGATATGGATATAAGATATCCGTCAAGCAGCCCGAATATCGTATCGTCGCAACTGTTAAAACTCATTTCTTTTTTAAATACTTTTAAACGGCGTTTCAAAAATATCCACCTCCTCTAAAAATATATTATACGGCAGGATCTTTTTTCTTTGCAACCCGGGTTATTGCCGTAAACAACAAAAATGCAAACAGGGCCATTCCCGCTGAAACATAGAATGAGTTGATTATGCCGATAGTGTCTATTGCGCGGCCCCACAAAAAGCTTCCAATAATGCCGCCTCCACCTAAATATATCGAGGTTGCTATCGTCAATGCGGATGTTTTAAGTTCCGGGGGAGAAAGGCTGTCTATATAAATCACCGATGAGAGGGCAAATATTCCGTAACTCGGTCCGCTGAAGAGTTGGCATAAGGTCAGAGCAATGGGAGACAGGTTAAAGGAACAGCACAGTTGGCATAAAAAGTACATGAACATCGAAAATTTCAGCGTGTTTTCCGCCGTGTACTTCCTTATCAGAAATCCGGAAAATATCATAAACGGTACTTCACTCAGAGCTGCAATGGAATGGCCGATTCCGTAAAGTGCATCGTTTCCGCCTGCCAGCATCAGACGCTGATAAAAAAAGTTGAACTTCAGGTTGGTGGCGACATATTGAATAAGCACGCATATAATAAAACCCACATAGCGGTAGTTTTTTAACAAGTCTGAAACATTCAGTTTTTTGATTTCTCTTTTTACCTCGGGCAAACCGTGATGCCTTATGGTCATGGAGTTGACCCCGTTAAGAAGGGCAAAAAGCGAGAGTGCGAAGAAAATAACCTCTATTCTATATTCTTCGATGACAATTCCCAAAAGAAAGGACATCAGCGTAAACGCAAGCGATCCCCATGCTCTGTAGCTCCCGTAATTCTGATTCGGGATGCCCTTAATTCCCTGGCTGACCCAGGTATCGCAGAGAGAATTTATACTGCAATAAAAAACGTTGAAAACGGCGAAAAAGATCAACAGTTCGGTGAAACTTTTTAATAGGACCGATATCGGAATGATTGCCGCAATTACAAACATCAGAAAGGTATAGACCTTTTTCACGCTTCTTATCTTATCGCTGATCATTCCCCAAACAGACTCCAAAAGCAATACTACTATTGAATTCACCATAAATACGAGTCCTACCTGTGTCGCCGTATAACCCCGCTTTACCAAAAAAGTGCTGAGGTAGGGAATATAACAGGCAAGAATAAAAAAGTGAAACGTCTCAAGCGTATAAAATCCGATTTTAAGTCTATTGCCGTCTTTTTCGATATTTTGCAATTTTCACCTCAAATTATCCGGTTCATTTTATAGATGATACCATTCATTTATTAATAACTCTTAAATTACATATAAATTACAGTTTAAGCCGCATCTGTTTCAATCCACGACGATTATTTCCATCGGCCTGCCCGTCATGCAGACGCCGCCGGATTTTGTTACAAGATAGGTGTCTTCGGGACCGACCATTCCGACTCCCTCAATGCCTTTTTTAGGTTCCAAAGCTATCGTCATGTTTTCTATAAGCGGAGCGTTGAAGCCTTTTGCTATTACCGGCATCTCGTCTATATGAAGCCCGACTCCATGGCCCAAAAACTTAACCTGTCTGTCTTTATAACCCATGAAGTTCTCAAGAAACTCTTTTGGCAGGGTCGCCATAACCTCGGAGTAGATTTTTGAAGGTATTGCGCCGGGAAGCATTTTTTCGGCGGTAAGCTCCTGTATTTCCATACACCTTTTATGGATATCGGTAATCTTATCATCCGGCTTGAAACCGAATGCGTAAACCTGGGTTTTATCGCTGTTATATCCCTCCATGCCGAAACCGCAGTCAACGAATACGATATCTCCCTTTTTAAGTTTTCTCGTTCTGCTGCCGGTTACGGGCGAGGCGGGACTGTTGCCCATTGCTCCTCCTGGACCGTCGAAACTCGTCGGTAGAAGGGAATTTGTGCCGAAGGCTATCTGACCGGCTATGAGTTCCGTCCCGAACCTGAAAAATCTCGTAATTCCCTGATATCCGTGGCTTACCATCGAGTCGAAAACTTTGCCGACGAATTCCGCCTCGGACATTCCCTCTCTCATCAGGGAGGGAACGGTATTAACGAGCAGATTATGGTGTTCTATGCAGGCTTTTTTCTGCCAATGGATTTCATATTCGGATTTAACGGACCTGAGATCCATTATGTCATAGTCGATAGAGGATATGGACGATATCTTAAATCTCTTTTTAAACCGCTTCAGCGTTGCGACCGGAACAACTTCAAGTTCGGTATACATATTTCCCAAATAGTCGCCCTCATGCTCCAAGATATCGGAATACTTCACCATTTCATAGGCGATATCAACTACCGGCATTTCCATAATCGCCCTGTCGTAGCTTCTCCTCACATAATAACCGGGTTCCAAACGTCCCTTCTTAAATATAAGCAGGGCGTCCTGCATCGTTCCGGCGAAATAGTATTGGTTTACTTTGCTGAATATGACTGCGCTGTCCCAGTCGGGATAACGATCGTCCATAAGCGAAGAAAACTTTTTCCATCTGTTTTTAAGTTCGGTTTCGGTCAGTTTCAAGATTTCCTCCCAAAGACTTCTTTATTACAAATCCCGATTATTGTACTATTTTTTATCCGATATGTCATATTTAAAAAGAAATATTGTACAAATAAATATAATATAATATTATTAGTATGAAAATTACCGCTATCTTCATAAGGCAGAAAACGATTAAATCCTATTTTTATTTATTTAAAGGAGAGAGGAAGATGAAACGCATTGCACTATTTTTAGCAGTGGTGTTGCTTGTAGCGGTTTTATCAGGTTGCGATCTTTTGGCAAAGTTTCTGAAATCCGCCGGAGAAGATGTGGGCAAACCGGATATCGGGAAACCGACGCAAACGGATAACAAAAAAGTTTTGAAATACACCTACGAATATGTAAAAGCCGAATATTCCGACGGCAAGCTCATTTTGAGATTTAATTCTAAAGATGCGCCTTCCTATATTTTCGACGACAGCGGCGTTTCAACTAATGACCCGCTTGAAATATCGGGTTTTGACAGCAACTATAAAGACATGATGATAGGTACCATCGGACAGGATTTAAATCCCATAGTCTTTATGCTCACCGAAAAGGGAGAGGTTGAATACTACGAAATCCACAAAGGGATTACGACGGGATCTTTCGAAAAGGGAGGGGAGATACCTCCAGATGAGATAGGCGAAACGGAATCTCTGGAAGAAGGTCTCGGAGAAGATGGCGGCGGGGGATATATAACCGTTTATGCAATCGATAAGGATGAAGTGCGGCATGATCTTTCGCCCTACTTCGGTATACGGAACACAGGTCTTCGCGAGATAAGCATATTTACGCGGGATGTGGATAACATCACCGACCCGAGCGGAACTCTGACAAGCAGATATGAGCTCACACTCTGGTCGGACAACAGTATGATGTTCACCGAAAAGGTATTGACACTCGGAAACTACATGTACTATCTCGGAAGCTTTGAAATAGTCGACGGGAATTTTGAAACGGAAGCTCTTTGTGAGTATAATGTCAGGGGAACCTATCCCGGTTCGGGACAGAAACCTCAGGAATACGAGGGATCTTTCAGAATCAAAGCCGAATCCGACGGCAGCTATACCATAACGGCGGTATCCGGCATACTCCTCTGCGAACAGTCTCTCGGAACCCCGGCGAAATATATCGACCGCTCCGACATCTGCCTCTTTGCCGGAGAATGGAAGATGCAGGAGGAGTTTGAGGGAATAGTCTGGGTTTACGCAGTTACGATTACCGAAGACTGGAAGATAAGCTACGGGCTCGGACCGGAACTAAGCGAATGGGTTGATGTTTTTGAAGGAACACTGACCCCGATAAGCCAGAGCGGAACCGGCGCCGAATGCTCGTTTGAGATGACGGAGATGTTTGAAGACGACAAAAACGCAGAGGGTGTTTTGAATCTGATGTATATTGATGGAAATCCCGAAAGGCTTGAGTTCACCGTCAACAGCGGTTATCGGCTTACCCCGGACGAATACGGTGAAGCGGCAGAGTTTAATCCATATCCACATTATGAAGAGTGAGGAGATAAATGACTAATATTTGGCACGATATAAGTCCCGACAGAATAAATGCCGACGACTTTATAGTTGTCATTGAAATTCAAAACGGATCAAAATCCAAGTACGAACTGGACAAGGAAACCGGACTGATTATACTGGACAGAATACTTTACACCTCGACACACTATCCGGCAAACTACGGTTTGATTCCCCGCACCTGGGCAAACGACCTCGACCCGCTTGATGTGCTTGTTATATGCAGCGAGCCCCTTGTTCCGCTTTCTTTGGTGAGGTGCTACCCCATAGGCGCGATAAGAATGATGGATGATGAAATGAACGATGAAAAAATCATAGCCATTCCCTTCAAAGACCCTTCATATAACAGCTATAAGGAACTTTCAGACCTTCCGCAACACATATTCAACGAAATGAGCCACTTCTTTACCGTATATAAAAACCTCGAAGGAAAAGAAACGGTTGTGAACGAAGTCTGCGATGCAAATGAGGCAAAGGAAATAATAAAGCGGGCCCTCGATTCCTACATAGACAAATTTTGCAGGTAGATAATTCGAAAGAGTTTTTAGGAACAAATTAAAGGCGTAAGACAATAAAAACGGCAGATAAAAATCTGCCGTTTTAAACTGTCTAAATAAATAAAAAATATTAAATCATCTCTTCCAATATATCCGCCACGCCGTCAAGCCAGCCGCCGTCAAAAAGTTCGATCATTCCCGCGTCGCTTGCGGCGGAAAGTTTCGGGTCTATGGGAATTCTCGCAAGCGCGTTGAGGGAATTTTCCTTTGCCACCTCTTCGAGACGGCTCTCTCCGAATACGCTGTGCTCCTTGCCGGTATCCGGACATTTGAAATAGGACATATTTTCAACTATTCCGAGTATCGGAACATTCATAAGCTTTGCCATATTGACGGCCTTTGCGACTATCATTGAAACAAGCTGTTGCGGTGAAGTAACGACAATAATACCGTCAACCTTAATGGTCTGAAATACCGTCAGGGGCACGTCGCCCGTTCCGGGAGGCATATCCACAAACATGAAGTCGACATCGCGCCAGACGACTTCCGTCCAGAATTGCTTTACCATGCTCGCTATTATCGGACCTCTCCAGACAACGGGGTCGGTTGTCTTGCCCAAGAGGAGATTAATCGACATTATCTCGATTCCGGTTTTTGTTTTGACCGGCAAAAGACCGAATTCGCCTGCGACGGCGTGACCTTTAAGGTTAAAAATATTCGGAATGGAAGGCCCCGTCATATCTGCGTCGAGTATCGCGGTATTAAATCCGCGCCTGTTCATCAGCACGGCCATAAGGGAAGTAACAAGGGATTTGCCGACTCCACCCTTTCCGCTGACTACTCCTATCACTTTTTTGATGTTGCTGAATTCGTGAGGGCTTTCATACATGTCCGGCGATTGATTTCGATCGTCGCATTTTTCCGCACAGTTTGCGCAGTCGTGATTGCAATTTTCGCTCATAGTTTATCTCCAATTTAAATTTATTAAGTACAATTTATATCCGCCGTCAGGCAAAAACCCAAAGGCTTAATTATTAACCGATAAAACAGCACAAATTATATTGTATATTTATAGCCTGCATTCTGCAAATATTTTATGAAATAAGAATACGGAATCCGTTTATCGAAGTATTTGTCTTATTGAGAATAAAGACATATAATTATCCGGCATGCTGAATTATAATGATAACCGATATTCGACAGAATAATCGGTCTTGAGAGGAAATAAAAAAGAGGTAAAAATTTGTTAAAACTCGGCAGATATTTGAAACCTTTTGTTGCGGGGATTTTATTGGCGATTGTCCTCCTGTTTGTCTTGGCGATGACGGAACTCAACCTCCCGAAGTATATGTCCGATATCGTCAATGTCGGAATACAGCAAAACGGCATCGAGAACGCCGCTCCCGAAGCGTTAAGCGAGGACGGACTGAACCTGATAAAGACCTTTATTTCTGAGGACGACTTGAATATTGTCGATAAAAACTATCATGTTGTTTCGGAATTCGACATTTCACAAAGCGGAAAGAGCTATAAAGAGCTTTATCCGAAAATGCCGGAGAAGATTTTTATAAAGTCAAAAACGGACGAGGAAACATCGGATAAACTCGAAGAGATTTTCGGGAATGCCGCGCAGACGATGATTACGGCGTTGCGCGACGTTTTAGAGCAGCATTCATCCGTGATAGAGGATTTTGGAGAAGAGGGGTTTGAGACGCAGGATATATCTGTTTTGTACTCCATGCAGCCGGTATTCGACTATATGCCGAAATCTGAAATTGAAAGATACAGGGAGACGGTTTCGAAAGAAGACCTCGGACTGTCCAAACAGTTCGGAATTGCCCTTTCCTCGGCATTTTACAGAGAAATCGGTGCGGATATACCGGCGATGCAGACGGACTATATCGTGAGAGCCGGTCTTAAGATGCTTTTGATTGCGCTTTTGGGCGGAATTGCGACGGTGCTGGTGAGCCTGCTCTCATCGAGAATTTCGTCGGGTTTTGCGAGGAATTTAAGAAAGGACGTTTTTGCGAAGATTGAAGAATTTTCCGACATTGAGTTCGACAGATTTTCAACGGCTTCATTGATTACAAGATGCACCAACGATGTTACCCAGATCCAACAGCTCATAATGCACGCCATACGGATAATATTCTACGCTCCCATAATCGGAACGGGCGGTGTAATCATGGCGATTAACAAATCCGTATCGATGAGCTGGATAATTGCAATTGCGGTTGTGGTGCTCGTGGGTCTGATGATACTGACCGTTTCGATAGCCCTGCCGAAATTTAAAATCCTCCAAAAGCTCGTTGACAGATTAAACCTCGTTTCGAGGGAAAATCTCAGCGGTATGATGGTGATAAGGGCATTTGTAACCGAAAAATACGAACACGAAAGATTTTCCGAATCCAATAGGGAGCTTACAAAAACTTCTCTTTTCATAAACAAAGTCATGGTTCTCGTAATGCCGATTATGATGTTTATCATGAATTTGGTATCCCTGATAATCATCTGGGTGGGCGCCAATCAGATAGCCCAATCGGCAATGAGAATAGGGGATATGATGGCGTTTACCCAATATGCGATGCAGATTATCATGTCGTTTTTGATGATATCGATGATATTTGTATTTCTGCCGAGGGCAAGCGTTTCCGCCGAGAGGATTTCCGAAGTTCTCGAAACAAAGGCGGTTATAATCGACCCGGAAAAACCGAAGAACTTTGATAATAAAATCAAAGGCATAATCGAATTCAAAAATGTCTGTTTCAGATATCAAGGAGCGGAAAGAGATGCTTTAAGCGACATATCCTTTACCGCAAATCCGGGAGAAACAACTGCGATAATCGGCGCGACGGGATCCGGAAAGTCGACAATCGCAAAGCTCATTCTGCGGTTTTATGATGTGAGCGAAGGCGAAGTTGCGGTTGACGGAATTGATGTAAGAGATGTATTGCAGAGGGATTTAAGGAACAAAATCGGCTACATACCGCAGAAAGCGTCGCTTCTTTCCGGTACCGTTGCCACAAACCTGAGATACGGAAGGCCCGATGCTTCAAATGAAGAGATTGAGCGTTCGGCGAAGATTGCACAGGCATATGATTTCATCTCGGAAAACGAAGAGGGTTTTGACTATGAAATAGCGCAGAACGGCTCAAACGTTTCCGGCGGACAGAGACAGAGGCTCGCGATAGCGCGCGCCATAGCTAAAAATCCGGAAATATATATCTTCGACGACAGTTTTTCCGCGCTGGACTTTACGACCGACTTAAAGTTGAGAAAGGCTATGTCGGAGAGTGTTGCGGATAGTACGGTTGTAGTCATAGCTCAAAGGATAAGCACGATTATGAACGCCGAAAAAATAATCGTGCTCGATGAAGGAAGGATAGTCGGAATGGGAAGACATAAAGAACTGCTTAAAACCTGTTCCCAATATGCCGAAATCGCATCATCCCAGCTGGCAGGGGAGGAAACCGCATGAGTGAAAGCAAGGTAAAGCAGAGCAGTCAAAGACCCGGAGGCTTCGGCGGCCGAAGAAGGATGATGAGACCGGGTGAAAAGGCGAAAGACTTTAAAGGCGCTATGAAAGACCTCGCAAGGTACATCGGGGTTTACAAATGGCCGATTTTTGCCGTATGGATAATGGCTCTTGCATCCACCGTTTTTGTAATAGCCGGACCCAAAATCCTCGGAAACGCGACCGATGAAATATTCTCCGGCATGATGAGAAAGCTTTCCGGTACGGGCGGAATAAACTTTGATAAACTCCTTACAACTCTGCTTTGGGTCGCGGGATTATATGGCGCAAGTTCCTTGTTTTCATACCTTCAGGGACTGATTATGTCGGTCGTTACCGCTAAGACCACCTACAGAATGAGAAACGACCTGGCTGAAAAAATCCACAAACTGCCTTTGAAGTATTACGACAAGACGACTCACGGAGACGTTCTAAGCAGAATAACAAACGACATCGACACGATAAGCCACACCATGAACCAGAGCATCACGCAGATAATAAGTTCTGTCACTTCAATAATCGGATTTACGGTGATGATGCTCACCATAAGCTGGCGGCTCACTCTGATAGCGCTCATAGTTATACCGCTTTCCGGTTTTGCGGTTGTGATAATCGTGAAAAAATCTCAGGGCTATTTTACAGCCCAACAGAAATATCTCGGCAGCGTGAACGGACATGTTGAGGAAATGTTTTCGAACCACGCCGTCGTAAAGGCGTTTAACGGCGAGGAGGAATCGGTAAAGACATTTTCCGAACAGAGCGATATGCTTTACGAATCCGCTTGGAAATCCTCCTTTTTATCGGGTCTTATTATGCCGATAACCTCCCTTATAGGAAACCTTGCCTATGTGGCGATATGCATTTTGGGAGGTTATTACGCCGCAAACGGCGAAATGACCGTCGGGGGAATACAGGCTTTTATTCAGTATGTCCGCTCCTTTAACCGCCCGATTACCCAGATAGTATCCATATCCAATGTGCTCCAGCAAACCGCCGCTGCCGCAGAAAGGGTCTTTGAGTTTTTGAATGAAACCGAAGAAGTGAAAGAGCCGCCCAATGCGTTGACGGTAAACAAAAACGGCTCTGACGGCGAAGGCGTAAAAATCGAAGGTCATGTAACTTTCAAGAACGTATCCTTCGGGTACGATGAGGACAAAATAATCATTAAAAACTTTAATGCCTCGATAAAACCCGGACAAAAGATAGCCATCGTCGGGCCTACCGGTGCGGGAAAGACCACGATTGTAAAAATACTGATGAGATTTTATGAGCTGAACTCGGGTTCCGTTAAAATCGACGGACATGATATTCGCGACTTTAAAAGAAGCGAACTCCGATCCGTATTCGGAATGGTGCTTCAGGACACCTGGCTCTTTAACGGCACCATTGCGGAAAATATCCGGTACGGCAGACTCGATGCCACAGATGATGAGGTCGAACAGGCGGCGAGGGCTGCACAGGTTGACCACTTTGTGCGCACACTCCCGAACGGATACGACATGATGATAAACGAAGAATCCGACAACATTTCACAGGGTCAGAAACAGCTCCTCACCATAGCCCGCGCCTTTTTGGCGGATCCGAAAATACTCATACTCGACGAGGCGACAAGCAGCGTCGATACGAGGACGGAAGTTTTGATACAAAAGGCCATGGATAACCTCATGAGGGGAAGGACGGGATTTGTCATAGCGCACCGGCTCTCAACCATAAAAAACGCCGATCTGATACTGGTAATAGACGACGGTGATATCGTTGAACAGGGAACCCACAGCGAACTGCTTGCGAAAGGTGGATTTTATTACGATATGTACAGCAGCCAGTTTAAGACGGTGGGTTAGGGGAATAGTTAAATAGTAAAAAGAGAAGCACAAAAGGTGCTTCTCTTTTTTTGTTTTGAGTAATAAGAACCGAAACTTTTCGATTGCCGTCAAATATTGAATTAACTTTTAACGTCTCTGCTTTCAAAATCGGATTTGATTTCTTTCTTCCAATTATCGGACAAACCCGAACCCTTTCTCAATTCGCTTATAGCCCCGCTCATTACATGAAAACTCAGCTTAACTCCCTTTTTATCGGCGTGAAAATCCTGGGCGCGGTCTGCCGATATACCGTAGTTCGCGGCCGTCTGTATTGCGTCGATATTGGCGCCGAGGAATATGAATTCCCAACCGAGTTCGCTCTTTTTCTTTTCCACCATCGATCTGATTTTTTCAACGGAGTATTTTCTGCTGGAATTTTCCTCGCCGTCGGTGATGATGATAAAAATAACCTTGTCCGCTTTGGAACTGTCGTCGGCCTTTTTCTGGTGTTTTGACACCCTCTTTATGGCTTTGCCCATTGCGTCCAAAAGCGCCGTACACCCCCCGACTCGATAGTCTTTATCGGTTAGCGGCTTTACTTCCTTTACATCAATGCGGTCGTGCAGAAGCTCAAATTCGTGGTCAAACAACAGGGTGGTGATGTTGCATTCTCCTTCGAGAGCTTTCTGTTCATTCAGCATGGAATTGTATCCGCCGATTGTGTCCTTTTCAAGTCCGCCCATGGATCCGCTTTTGTCGAGGATAAAAACAACCTCAGTAATGTCTTTTTTCATAATAAAATGCCTCCTTAAAACTTAAAGTGTTTCTTTACTGTCTTAAGGATAGCAACTTTATTTCCCAGAAAGGTCGCTTCAAAAGCGACATTTTCGAAGATTGGGGGAACCGCCGAATTAAATTATTTTACGCTCCCAATAAAGGCTGATCGTATTTAAACAAAACTTCGTTGATTTCAAATATATCGTATCGGCCGTTCACGATAAAATATTCGATTATCACATCAAATTTTACGGCGTGAGACAGCGCATAGCCCGCATGCTTTAAAAAGGCATCGGTTTCATCAAGATCAAGCTCCAGAGCGACTGCAAGCGCGATAGCGGTGCGTTTGCCGGGCGTATAACCCTCTATGCTCCTGATTTTGGAAAACAGCTTGCGGTCGATATTCGCCCGCTTGTAAACCTGCGTATCCGTCAGCTCCTTTGAATCGATAATGCGAAACAGCATGCTTGAAAACGACTCGTCGATATTATCGACTATATCGTCGATTGATTCTTTCGGAGCAGAAGCTTTAGCTTCTTCGGGAGAACCCATGGCAAGCTCTAAAAACTGAACATCGCTCTTTCGTCTTGCACCGCGGACGCTTTCCAAAAACCGGCTCTTCGCCTTTTCGTCGGACGCATAATGTTCGTTCAAATATCTGTCGATTTTTTTCTGAAGCTCCCTGCTTATTTCGAAAGACTTGCCGTCAAATATGACGAGAACGACATCCATATCGTGTTTCTCTAAAAAGCCCGTAATTGCGTTAGTAGCTGTTGCTAAAGCCTCGTCCTTCGGATAGCCGTAAATACCGCTTGATATGAGCGGAAAGGCGATGCTTTCGCAGTTGTTTTCAAGGGCGAGTTTGAGAGAGTTTTTATAAGAATTTTTGAGCAGATGCCGACACTTCTCCTTTTCGGAACTTCTGTATACCGGCCCGGCAGTGTGAATGATGTACTTTGCCGGCAGATTAAATCCGGGAGTAATGACTGCTTCGCCGGTCTTAATCGGCGCGAGCTGTTCACATGCTTTTCTTAACTCTTTTATCCCCGCGGCTTTGTATATCGCCCCGCTAACTCCGCCTCCCATGACGAGCTCGGTGTTGGCGGCATTTACTATGGCGTCGACCTTCATTTTCGTTATATCATTTTTTTCAATTCTAAAAGGCATAATAAAACCTGCTTTTGGGGAAAATAATGTTCTGATTAATAATACCACATTATATCTGAGTAATTAAAAAGAGACTTCGTTTTAAGGAAGCCTCTGCCGGTGAAAATGCAATCTGGATGAGTTATT
>JGI24710J26742_10002145_pt1 | contig 17694 bp, 15 predicted proteins | sample BioPla2DNA2_FD_26742 | JGI IMG/M metagenome (IMG submission 26742) | reverse complement strand
TTAATAGAAAAGATTACATTCATCTTACGCAACTTAAGAAGGTGGTTGGATTCTCTGACAATATTGCCGATAATAAAAATGGAATAACCATTTTGAGAGAAGTGCTAGCAAAAACCGATTATGAAAGTATGATTCCTGCATTGGAAGCGTTAAGTAAAGAGGTGCTAAATTTTAGCACAGCATTGAATTGTCTGGATAATATCTTATCGTCGTTCGATGACGATGAGCGTTACCTTATTTCAATGGATATTCAGCAATGGCGTAACCATTGGAATAAGTATTGTATGCTTGTTCCTAGGGAAAATCGAACACTAACTTCTTTTAGGAATCAGATTTCTTTGGGCAAGACGAGAGAGGCCGAAGATAATAATGGCATTGCCCTTTTGACAGCGCATATGTCAAAAGGATTGCAATTCGATGTTGTTTTTATTATCGGATTGAGTGAAGGAACTTTTCCGGACTACAGGGCGATTAAAGCTGATGGTTCTCAACTTTCTCAAGAAATGAATAATATGTATGTTGCAGTCACAAGAGCGAAAAGATTATGCTATATGACATATCCTGAAAAAAAGCGTATGCCTTGGGGAGACATAAAGTATCAATCTCCTTCTAGGTATATCAAGGATATTGTCACATAGCAATCTATCTGAAACATGCAAATTATCTCAAGTTGGTCATAGGTGTTGTGGCAACACTTTGGCAACAAAAAATCGGATAGCGTATGCTTTACCGATAATACAAATAATGTAGATACTCTCTGTTAAATCCCATAAACAAATGCGTTTAAGATTGATTTATAGGGAGCGAGTGGGAGTAATAAACAAAAGCGTGATAACCCTTTATTCATGGGCTTTCACGCTTTTTTAGTAAACCTTGTTAAATAAGCACACNAACTCACTTCTATAAAATAAAACTTACCCCTTAGTCTGTATTTCCCCTGCTTTTTCTAGTGCAAATTTTGCTGCGACAGGGCCTATTACTGAATATATAAAGGTTGAGCATAGGATTACGACTCTTATTTGAGCTGCATAATCAGGCACAAGCGTGCTTGCTACAACAATTAATCCTAAAGCAACGCCTGCTTGAGGCATTAGAGTAGGGCCAAGGTATTTGCAGATTTTGTTCTCCTGCTTTGTAATTTTTCCTCCAAACCATGAGCCTGCAACTTTTCCTAAAACCCTCATTACTACATATATCAAGCCTATAACGCCTATTCCTGCTAAAGCAGAAACATCAAAGCCTGCACCCGATATTACAAAGAATATCATAAAAATAGGAGGGGTAAAGTATTCTGTCACCTGCATCACTCTATCTATATCGGGATAAATATTTACTAGCACTGCGCCCAAAGCCATGCAAGCTAATAATGGAGAACCATGCACAACATTAGCTAACCAATAAGTAAATGATACAAAACCTAAGGTTATACAAATTACATTTGCAGGCTTTTTAAACCACTTGAATAGAATACGCATCGCTATGCTAAGCACTATACCTATTGCAAAGGATATAATTATCTCATATATAGGTGAAAGAATTGATTTTAATAAATTAGCATTTTCTGGGTTGTCTATCATTTTTACAGCAGTAGATGCAAAGCCAAAGCCTATTAAAGCTACAACATCATCAATAGCCACTACACTCATTAGCATAGAAGTAAGCGGCCCCTTTGCTTTATATTGATTAATTACCATAATAGTTTGAGCAGGTGCTGTCGCCGATGCTATTGCACCTAATAAAATAGAAAGCTTTAAATCAAAGCCAAACAATATTAAAGTAAGCGTAACTAAAATTATCGCACCAAATGCTTCTGTAATCGCTATAATAACAGGTGCAATTCCTACCTTTTTAAAATAAGCCAAATCAAATTCACTGCCTATTGAAAAGGCTATAAATGCAAGTGCAATATCGGAAATAATCACAAACCCATCAACCATTTCTTGGGTAACTACATTTAAAAATGACGGGCCTAAGATCAATCCGGCTATCAAATACCCAGTAACATTTGGCATTTTTAAAAGCTTTGCAGCACGACCTAAAGCTATGGCAGCAAAAATCATCACTGCCGTATCAAAAAGAATTTGATTTTCCATTACATAATCCCCTTTGCAAAGTCAATGGGAACAGTAAAGACAACACCCGTATCCTTACTTGATAAATCGCCTACTATTTGCTCAATTGTTTCAACTGCTGTACTTACCTGATCCTCATGAATCGCAGTAAAAATTAAATTGCTTTTCTCTCTTTCGGGATTAAGAAATTTTCTTAATGAATTTAAAAAGAAAAATTCATCATCATCGTGCTTTGTGCTTAAAATTCTTGCCATACCCATACTGTCAATAACAGTCGCACCTTTAATTCCATTTCGTGCGAAGGCTGATAACAAATCGTCAAGTAATTCTGTCTTATTTAATACAAAAAATAAAAGTTTCATTTTCCTTCCTTCCTCTCAAAATAATTATAACACTCTGCTTTTTATTTTTCAAGGTAAAATCTCTGCAATAGCGTTAAAATACAAAAGATAATAAAATTTTGTATTAATATACAAAATAAAAAAGTCATGAATCAAATATTTTATTTACTTTTAAACGGAAAATAAAATTCCTCCACGCATAAGCTTGGAGGAAATGTAAATTCCTTAATTATTAAGCGATGATATCCTTATATTCTTCACTATGCCTATCAAACCAGCTAACAGCATATGAACAAGTGCATTTCAGCTTTCTGCCGTCCTGTCTTAAAAGCTTAGCAACCTCTTGCATAAGCTTACCAGCTACTCCCTGTCCACGCAGTGAATTATCTACAAAGGTATGATTAATCACAACGGTGTTTTCATCAAGCTGTGGAAAATCCACCTCAGCAATAATTTTTCCGTCATCATTCTTTGAATAAATTCTATTCTTCTCGATAATAAAGTTCATATTACGCTTACCCCTTAGCTAACATCAGTTTCAAAATCAATATTAGCTCTCTTATCTACTATATTTTCAAGAAATTTTACAACCTTCATATGCTCAGGATGAATGCGATACGCCTCAAGGTCTTCAACAGAATTAAATGTAGTGACTATACCCAGCTGATAATTAGTTCCATTACTGAAAATGCTTCTCCCCACCTCAATGCTAAGCAGCTGAGGAACCTTTCCATTTAAAGAAATAAGCATCTTAGCCGCATCATCAATCTTATCCTGTGCTTGCTCTTTAAAAGTCCATAATACAATGTGTTTGATCATAAAATACCTCCAAATCATAAAAATAGGGAAAGCCAATTTTACGGCTTTCCCACCGTAGCTTGTGTGTTTAGGAGGTCCACTCGTACGGCAACATAAAGAAAATTATGAAATGTGTAACTCGTATTCAACACCATTGAGTAGACATGATTATTTTATCATAATAATCATGCGTTGTCAATCATATCTACTAGCTGCTCAAGACTTTTTGCACCAAAGCTTGCTTCCCCGTCATTAATAATAACAGCAGGTACACTCATAATCTTGTGCTTTGTTCTAAAGTCATTAAACTTCATTGCATCTATCATTTCTGCTTTTATTTTAGGATTTTTTATAGCTATTAATTGACTAGCCATAACAACCTGAGGGCAGAATGTACATGATAATGACACAGCTACCTGTATCCTAATATCCTTATCAATACCCTTTATTCTCTCTATTATCTTTTCATCAACTGCTTGTCCGGGGCCTGCAGTATTATATAAAGAAATAATAAAGGAATTTATCTCATGCCCTCCCGGTATTCCATAATAAGAAACGCCGGTATAGGTATCATCATTATCATATATTGCAAAGACTGGATACCTGTCAGGGGAAATTTCAGACTCAGCCTGTGAATTATCACCCTTTTTATAAAATTCAAGGCTAACCTTATCACCTAAGGATACAAATTCCTCTAAAAATAGCTTTAGCTCACTGCTAAAATCACTTTCATCTAAAATAGCCTTTAATTTAACATTATTCTCAAACTTTTCAAGAACTGGCTTTATCTGCTCTTTTAAGTCATCATCTAATAAAGCACTATGCTCCGCACTCGTTTCATGCTCTTCTGTTTTTATGCCTAGCTGCTCTTTCTTTTGTTCTATATATCTTTCCGCATTTGTTGCTGCTATTGCACCGTCGGAAACAGCGGTAACAAGCTGCCTTAATGCCTTTGGCCTAATATCGCCAGCAGCATAAACACCCTCAACATTAGTCTGCATATTTTCATCAGTAGGAATATAGCCAAACTTATCAAGTGCAACTGCTTCCTTAAACACTTCGCTTATAGGGATATATCCCACAAAAATAAATATACCAAAGGATTCATCTGCATTTTCAGGCCTGTACTCCCATGTTTCTTGCGTTTTATTATTAATGAATTTTGCACTCCTCAAAGCACTATCACCGCTCGCAGACACTATCTCAGTATTAAACTTTACTTCAATCTTAGGATGTGCCTTTACCTTATCAGCAATAGTTTTAGAGCAAGTAAATTCAGGCTCTCTTGCTATAATTGTCACTTTTTTTGCAAATCTTGTGAGAAATAAGGACTCCTCAGCCGCTGCAAATCCAGCTCCTATAACAAATACGTCCATACCAGTGAAAAACTCACCGTCACAAGTTGCACAAAAGCCTACGCCCCTGCCTTGATACTCCTCTTCACCGGGGAAACCTAGCCTTCTTGGTGTAGCACCAGAAGCAATTATTACTGATAAAGCCTCAAAATCACCATTATTTGTTACTACCTTTTTTATATCACCCTTAAAATCAACAGAATCAACTGCCGCATTAATGAATTTAACTCCAAAATTTTCAGCCTGCTTTTTCATTGTATCGCTTAATGTAGGGCCGTCAGTGCTGATTATACCAGGATAATTTACAACCTCTGATGTAATTCTAATCTGCCCGCCAGGCTTTTCTTCTCTATCTATTATTAAAGTATTCAGCTTTGCTCTTCCTGCATATATTCCCGCAGTAAGACCAGCAGAGCCAGCACCTATTATTATTAAATCATATAAATTCTTTTTATCAGACATAATACCACCCTTTCAAAGGGAACACATTCCTTAATTTTAATAAAAAACATAATTTTCTATATATTTTAAGGGGGAATATTCCCCCTTAAAAAATTTAAATCATTCCTACTAAATCCAAGCTAGGCTTAAGCGTTTTTGCACCGGGCTTCCACTTTGCAGGGCAAACCTGATCACCATGCTCAGCTACAAATTGTGCAGCTTGAACCTTACGCAGCAATTCTTCAGCATTTCTGCCAATGTTGTTGGAGTTGATTTCATATGCTACAATTTTTCCTTCAGGATTTACAATAAAAGTGCCTCTTAAAGCAAGTCCCTCTTCCTCAATAAGAACACCAAAATCCTTGGAAATAACGTGAGTAGGGTCAGCAAGCATTACATAATTAATCTTTTTAATTGTGTCAGATGCATCATGCCATGCCTTATGTGTAAAATGTGTATCAGTGGATACAGAATAAATCTCTGTATTGATTTTCTTAAATTCCTCATAGTTATCAGCTAAATCCTCTAGTTCTGTCGGGCAGACAAAAGTGAAGTCAGCTGGATAAAAGAAAAATACTGACCATTTTCCTAAAATATCTTTCTTTTCAACGGTTTTAAATTCACCATTCTGATAAGATTCAACCTTAAAATCTGCAACTTCCTTGTTAATTAATGACATAATTCTACCTCCTAATAAGTCCTAATTTTTTCTATAAAAATGAGAACGATTCTCAATTACATTAATAGAATATCATATTTATGTATGCAAGTCAATAGAAAACTTGACAATAACAATAATTTCGTGATAAAATCACAATTCATCTCCAGAATTCAAATATACGATTAAATGAAAGCATCATTTCCATCAAATCAGAATATTGAGCATTATCAAAAACCCAGTTATAAACTTGTGCAAAGCTGAGTACAAAGCCAATTATTACACTTACAGCCAAAAGTCTTGTTACAAAATACTTCAGCTGGTTTCCTGCCTTTTGAAAAAGTATAAACATAATAATCATTGCCCCTAAAACTAATTGCCAGCCGAAATCAACTACATATCTCATTCCATAGCCGCTTTCCCATATGGAAAAGATAATTATAAAAGGTGCTATAATGCAATTAGCAAGTATTATTGCTGTATATAGCTTTTTACTCTTGCTTTCTGAGTAGCTATATGCTTTCTTAAATAACGGATACACACACAATGGCAAAAACCTCCACACTAATCCTATTGCCGTATTAGTAGCTACAAAGTAATACCCATTCGGGCTAAAGGTTTTCACTGATGAAGCAAAGAACGGAAACTCCTCACTAAAAGTTGGAAAGGCAAATAAATAATTGAAAAATCCAATCCCTGCAAAATGATGATGATACTCCGCATTTGTGAAATCATTTATCGTTAATGAATATTGTATTCCAAAGTCTATTATAGAGCCAAATCTCAGATAATTATATATCATTTGGATTGAACCTATAACTATAAATGGCACAAATGCAGATGCAAAAAATCTTTTATACCAACTTATTTTATTATCCATATCACTTTGCTTTATTTTAAAATAGCCTGCAAAAATAATAATCAAGCTAGTTACACAATATATTGCAAGCGTTGGTCTGCAAAGCACAGAAAGACTTAAAAATATTGTCGAAAAGCACAATCTTCTATTTGAAATTTTACCATCGCCAATTACATTTGAAGTTATTAAAAAATAAGCACCAATCATAATACAGGCAAAACCTGAGGTTTGTGCAATTTCATAAAAATTAGGCACATTAAAGCAAAACCAAATTCCAGATATTACTTGCAATGAAATAAGACATAAGATTATAAGAGTTAAGGAAGTACTTGGGAAAAACTTCTTTACAAAAGCGTAAAAAAACTTTGACAAAAATATTATTCCCAAAATTCCAAATAAAAATACTGCCCATACCGACGGAAAATAATATCCTGTGAGCATATGATATGGCAAAAACAGCAGCAGCACAGGTGCTATTCCATAATAGGAATAGTATTTTCCCTCATAGAGAACATGATCCCATGCGTAATTAATTCCCTTTCGCTGGCTCAAATCATATGGATTTTCAAGACTTAACAGCTTGTCATCAGGTGAAAATTGCAGCTTTACCTCACCGTTTTCAAAAGCATCTACAATTTCTTTTGTTATCTGATTTCCATTTTTTGAGGTAAAATCAGCTATCAAGCTTTGTTCTAACCCCATTCTATAAGTTAAAGTAAGTGCTAATGCAATCAAAACAAATGTAATAGTAATTATGTTGAAAATTGGTTTTGCTATATTTTCATTATTAGAAACATTCATTTTATACAGCTTTTTAGATAGAATAAGCTTTAAAAAAACTGTAATAGAAAGCAAAGAAAAAAACCGCTCAAATGAAAACTTCCACACTATCCCTTTGTTAATTTCTATGCTGTTGACTTGAATTTTTTCGCCCTCTTCTGCGTTAAAGCGGATTCTAAGGCTGCTTATGCTCCCTGAAAAATGACAAGGTATAGTCTGACTTCTGTTATTATTATCAATTATACTGATTTTAGCAATTGAATATCTGTAATCCGCCGAATAAGTTTCATCCTTAATATCAATTTCTGCTTCTAAAGAAACATACTTTGAGGAGCTTGCATCAATGCTAATAGTTCCTATTGGCGAATTTATATCCTTATACTCAATTAAAATTTCGCCATCTGACTCATTTTCCCCCCTAGAATCTAAATTTTCAAGTTCAGCATCAGAAAGATTTAAGATGCTTTCTTTATAATCACCAAAAAGCAAATGAAAGGAATTGAAATTGAAAACAAACGCCTCAATTACACAAATAACCGCAATGCTTTTTAATAAAAATTTTACAAACGGTTTATTAAAAGCGTTGAAATTTACGAATAGAATCTGAATAATTCCTAAAAATAAAATCACTAAATATAAAAATCTTAAATATAATATTTTCTCATAAATAAATGAAATAGCAAATAAAAAAGCAAGCCCAATTTCAAAGCAGAAGGAAATTATTAAGAATAATTTTTTACTCTTAATAGCCTCTTTTTTAAATATCAGTGCGATATAAAAAGCCGCACAAATAGCACTGAATAAAAATGTAATTTCTGTCATATTAACCTCGGAATTTTAAAAAAATAAAGCCGTTTTCGGCTTTATTTTAAATTTTATTAGTTAAACAATGTATTATTTTGCATATTCAATTGCTCTGCTTTCACGAATAAGATGAATTTTAATCTGTCCGGGATATTCCATCTCATTTTCTATTTTCTCGGCAATTTCCTTAGCAAGAACTGTCATCTTATCATCATTTATAGAATCAGGACTAATCATAATCCTTACTTCCCTGCCTGCTTGAATAGCAAAGGACTTATCTACGCCATCATATGAGCTGCAAATTTCCTCAAGCTTTTGCAAACGCTTAATGTAGTTTTCAAGATTTTCACTTCTTGCCGCAGGTCGAGCAGCACTAATAGCATCAGCAGCTTGAACAAGAGCAGCAATAACAGTCCTTACCTCTACATCACCATGATGTGCCTCAATAGCATGGATAACATCGTTGCTTTCCTTATATTTACGGCATACATCAACACCAATTTGTACATGAGAACCTTCAATCTCATGATTAAGTGCCTTACCAATATCATGAAGCAAGCCCGCACGTCTTGCAATAACAGGATCAACTCCAAGCTCACTAGCCATAATACCAGCCAAATGAGCAACCTCAATAGAATGGTCAAGTACATTCTGTCTATAAGAAGTCCTATATCTCAATCTACCAATAAGCTTAACAAGCTCAGGATGAATACCATGTATATTTGTTTCCATCACAGCTCTTTCACCCTCTTGNTTAATGCGTTGTTCAACCTCTCTGCGAGCCTTATCAACCATTTCTTCAATACGAGCAGGGTGAATACGCCCATCTTGAATAAGCCTTTCCAGTGCAATTCTTGCAATTTCACGACGCACAGGGTCAAAGCATGATAAAGTAATTGCCTCAGGTGTATCATCAATAATTAAATCAACGCCGGTAAGAGTTTCTAATGCACGGATATTTCTACCTTCTCTGCCTATTATTCTACCCTTCATTTCGTCATTAGGTAATGCAACTACTGAAACAGCAATCTCAGAAACAGTTTCAGCAGCAAGCCTTGATATAGCCAAGGAAATATAATGCCTAGCCTTATTATCGCTTTCTTCCTTAAGCTTTTGTTCATAATTATTTATAAGAACTGCTTTTTCATGTATTAGCTGTGTTTCTAATTGTTTCAACAGGTATTGCTTAGCCTGCTCTGAGGTAAAACTAGAAATTCTCTCTAAAATCTCAAGTTGGGTTTTCTTTAAGGACTCAGCCTCTTGAAGATTATCTTCTGCCTTTTTAACCTTCAGATTAAGCTTTTCCTCTACTTTTTCAATCTTTTCATTTTTACGGTCTAAATTTTCTTCTTTTTGTTGAAGCCTGCGTTCTTGTCGTGAAATTTCACTACGACGTTCTTTCATCTCACGTTCAGCTTCATTTTTCATTTTTTGAATTTCTTTTTCTGCAGAACCTCTAAGACGATAAATTTCGTCCTTAGCTTCTACCAATGCGGCTTTTTTATTAGCTTTTGCTTTTTCATTAGCCTCGGAAACTATACGCTGCGCTTCTTTTTCTGCAGATTCAATCTGTGCTTCTGCTATTTTTTTTCTATGTGAAATGCCGGCACGAAACATAAAAAAGCCGAATACAACAGCCCCTATGACAAATGTCGCCACACATAGCAGAACTACATAAACAGTATCCACTAAACTCCTCCTTAATTTTTTAGCGGACTGCCCCAAGCATATTAAATTTTATATACAAGCACTTTTCCATATCTAATTTTATATATAATCATACATCCCTTTACTATTTATTATCTATATGATATTTATGACATTAAAGTTTTTATGAAAAAAAGCTCAAAAAATATAAATGTCGGCTATAAGCAGCCCTTTATTTGTAAATCTATTATAAAATAATATATTAACACATTATTTATTGTAACTTATTTCATTATATTTGTCAAGTATTTTAGCCAAAAATAACTTATTTCCATCACGAAAAATATAACTTTTTAACGATTTTTATGTAACCGTTTTTGAAACATACACTTTTACTCATCTCATATAAAATTCACTATAACCATATATAAAATTGTACCACTAAAGATACTTAATATAGTATTTCTTTTCCAAAGGTGAATCAAAATTGTAGCAAAAATCGATACTAACTCAGGTATACCATAGCTTCCACTAAGAAAATCAACGTCCTTTAAGCAGTAAACAACCAGCATTGTAGTAACAGCATATGGTAAAAATTTACCTAAATATTCGATTGGCCTAGGAACCTTTATTCTTGAAAAAACTGCAAAGGGCAATGCCCTTGTCACAAAGGTCATAACTGCAATCACAGTAACTATTGCCAAAGAATATATACTATTCATTTAAATCGTCCTCCTTCAATAAGGAAGGCGAGCCTTCAATAGGCTTTTTCATAACAATAAGTAAAAATGCAATCAATAGCATCGCAGGGATTAAAAATTTATCTTTTCCAAAAATAAAAAGACAAAAAACAGCAGCAAACAATCCCACAAGATGAGGAGAATGCTTTTTTGTACCAAGCCACTGTTCTACAGCTACAACAGTGAAAAAAGCAGTCATAACAAAGTCTATCCCCTTAAAGCTAAAAGGAAGATTAGAGCCTAAAATATTTCCCACAACACATCCGATTATCCAATAGCATTGATCAAAAAGGCTTATAAAAAACTTGAATTTTCTTTCATCTACANCTTTAGGCACCTTTACGCTGCATAAAAGAGAAAANGTTTCATCTGTTAAAGAAAATATCATATAAGGCTTGTATTTGCCCATATTTTTAAACCTAGAAAGCATTGCTATACCATAAAAGATATGCCTTGCATTGACAGTAAGTGTTGTAAGAGCTACTGTCAAAAGGTCATTTTGCCCAGCTAATAAGGAAACAGCCACCATTTGCATAGAACCTGCATATATAAATATGCTCATTCCCAAAGCCCAAAGAAAATTATAATTTTCCTTGCTTAAAAGCACACCAAAGGCTATACCTAAAAAGATATATCCTGCCATTATCGGAATAGACGCCTTAAACGCCGCTTTCACTGTCTTCATTATTTATGCTCCGATTATTTTATTTCACCATCAAGAGTGAGAATTGCACCNTANAGCTCAGGTCTTCTATCCCTAAAGACTCCCCATTCAACTCTCTGCTGCAAAAGGTTGTCNAAATCAAATTCNGCTACAANCACTTCTTCTTTATCCCTGCTTGCTTGCATAATTATATTTCCTGTATTATCAGTAATAAAAGAACTGCCATAAAAATTAATCTCAGATTCTCCTATCACTTCTTTACCTATTCTATTAGATGCAATAACAGGTACTAAGTTAGCAGCCGAATGGCCTATCATGCACCTTTGCCAATGACCACAGGAATCAATTGATGAATCCTGAGGCTCAGAGCCTATTGCAGTAGGATAAAAAAGCAGCTCCGCACCCATAAGTGCCATGCACCTTGCAGCCTCTGGAAACCATTGGTCCCAGCATATGCCTACCCCTATTTTTCCAAAAGCAGTATCCCAAACCTTAAAACCCGTATCTCCGGGGCTAAAATAAAACTTTTCTTCATATCCAGGTCCATCGGGAATATGACTTTTTCTATATATTCCGAGCGTTTCGCCATCTGCATCAATTATACAAACGGAATTAAAGCAAGCATTATTTTTTCTCTCATAAAAGCTTATGGGTAAAACTACGCCAAGCTCCTTAGCAATTCTTTTAAAATGGCTTATCGCAACATTCTCTTCAGCAGGCTTTGCATAGGAATAAAACTCGCCTGACTCTTGCTGACAGAAATACAATGTTTCAAAAAGCTCCTGTATCAAAATAATANTAGCTCCATTTTCAGCAGCTTTTCTAACAAGCCTTTCAGCATTTTCTATATTTCTATTGACATCATTAAAACACGCCATTTGCGTGGCAGCTACTTTTACCTTTCTCATATTTACCTCTTCTTAATGCGTTGTCTTAACGGCATTTGCTGTGTAATACAATGCACATTTCCGCCTTCTTTAATAAGCTTCATACCATCAACTGTAATTATTCTTCTATTAGGAAAAGCTGATTTTATCACCTTTTCAGCCTTTTTATCAGTATCAATTGCATCTTCACCAAAAACAGGAAGTACAATTCCTCCGTTAGCTATATAAAAGTTAATATAGCTAAGCGTAAGCCTTATATCACCATGAAAACGCTTTGGTGGTTGCTCTATCTCAATAATATTAAGCTTTTCACCATTCTCATCTATAACTGCTCTAAGTATTTCTAGATTTTCATGAGTAATATCATAATTTTCATCACTCTTGTCATAGCACATTTGAATAATCACTGTGTTTTCATCAGAAAAGCAAGCAGCATTATCCACATGACCATCAGTTTCATCACCAAAAAGTCCTTTATTTAGCCAAATAATCTGCCTTGCCCCAAGCTTGCTTTTAAGCTCAGCTTCAATTCGTTCTTGACTAAGGTGAGGATTTCTGTTTTTATTTAAAAGACATTCTCTTGTTGTCAAAATAATTCCCCTGCCATTACTATGGATAGAACCGCCCTCAAGCACAATATCAGAATCTATGCACGGAAAATTAAAATGACTTAAAACCTTTTGTGCCACCTTATTGTCAAGGTCATAAGGCTTAAACCTTTCCCCCCATGCATTGAACTGCCAATTTATACCGTGTAATGCACCTTTTTTATCATAAACAAAAGTAGGTCCATTATCCCTGCACCACGCATCATTATGCTCAATAATAAGGATTGATGCTTTAGGACACAGTTTCAGAACTTTTTCAACATCTTCTTGATTAACTATAACAGTAACAGGCTCAAACTGTAAAATAGCATTTATAGTTTCGGCGTAGCCATTACAAACTTCCTCATAATTATCAGGGAAAACTAAAGAATCATGCACACACCATTCTACAAAGGTGCGTTCATGCTTTTCCCATTCAGCAGGCATTATATACATATTTTAACCTCCAGCTATAATTATAACAAAAGGCTGTTGAATAATCAACTGCCTTTTTTATATATAAAATTTTTATATCTACTTATAAATATCTTGATTAAAACCTTGTAAAATCCCCATATACCCGCAAACCTTAATATAGTTCTAAGAGGATTATAAAGATTCATACTGCACAAAAGCATAATATCTAGTGTTATTTTTAGGCAAACAAACTCTCGAAAACAAACTTAATTTTATAGTACTTTATATTCAGTATGGTAATATTTATTACTTGTTTAATTCAAGGTCAAATGCATTTATCAGCTTTTCATAAGTATTATACGAAAGCTCGGATAATTTTCCGCTGCCGCCCGCTTTACTTTCGGCATCATAAAACCCTTGATACGCTGCATTTTTTATATCCTTTAGCTTATCCATACTGCCCGAGGCTAAATTGACACCAAAATCAAGCAAACGCTTTGCAGTGTTTTCAGCTGTCCAGTATTTTCCGGTTGTAGTGCCGTCTATATTAGCTGATGGGTCATTAAGTCTTAAAGATACAATATTATTTGCAAATCTAGGCTGTAATTGTCTTAAGCTCGCCTGATTATCTATAACACCAGCAAGGTTAGTGGTATCAGTATACTTATCGCTCTGCTTTAGCATAAGCTTGGAAACAAGGTTTTTATAGCTATTTATATCTCTTTCATATGCCTGAGTTAAGTGCTTTGTCGCAGAATCATCAGCAATAGCATTTCTCTTTTGTTGGGTTCTCTTAATATAGCCAGAGCCATGAAATGTATCCGATTTTTTAACTTTATCAGGGACATTGGCAGCTAAAGAGGATGCTTTTTGCACTTCTTCTGCTAGTTGATTCTTTTTCGTTTCATTTAAGCTGCGAACAGCCTGAAAATCAGCCACTTTTCTGACATTCATATAAAAGCATACCTCCTTTTAAAAATAGTAACGGTTATTAATGGATTTGCACTTGTATTTATTATATCGTACATTAAGCACAAAAATCAATCGTGATTTTATACAAAATAGAGCTTTAATTTTCTGCATTTTTTTATTATAAACTTTATTTTTTCTTTATTTTTTCCCTAAGGAATTTTTAAACATGCATTATATAATTTAATTAATCAAAGGCTTGATTTTATTTTAATTATATAGTAAAATGGCAATATCATGTTTTTGGAAATATATTATTTTTTAAGGAGGGAAATATGTCGCTAGTAGTAGAAAACATAGTAAAATCATATGGCGACTACAAAGCTGTAAATAATTTGAGCTTTGTTTTTGATAAACCCGGTGTTTTTGCTTTATTAGGTACAAATGGTGCAGGTAAATCAACAGCTATACGTGCAATTCTTGGTATGCTTAGTATAGATAGTGGAAAGATTACATGGAATGATAAAAATGTAATCGATTCTCACGAAAGAATAGGTTATCTTGCTGAAGAAAGAGGACTTTATCCTAAATACAAGATAATGGATCAGCTGATATACTTTTCTGAACTTAAGGGCTTGAAAAAAGAGGATGCTAAAAAATCCATAGATTACTGGTTTCAAAGGCTTAAGGTAGATGAATACAAGGTAAAACGTGCCGAGCAGCTTTCNAAAGGAAATCAACAGAAAATACAGCTTATTGCCGCATTAATAGCCGACCCTAAGCTTTTAATCCTTGATGAGCCTTTGAGTGGCTTAGACCCTGTTAATGCCGAGCTTTTTAAAAGCGTTATCAGAGAGCAGATTGAGAGAAAAAAATATATAATCATGTCTAGCCATCAGATGCCCATTGTTGAAGAGTTCTGTGAAAATATTGTAATAATGAATAAAGGACAAACCATTATTCAAGGCAATCTTAATGCAATTAAAAAATCCTATGGTAGAGTAATGCTAAATATCAAGTGTGAAGGTGATATTACCGCTCTTGTGCAGGAGCAGGGATTAAATTGCACAAACAGAGGACCTAACGGAATGGAATTTAAGGTTGATAGTGAGCAGCAAGCAATGAATCTGTTAAATTCCATTATCCAAAATAATATACCACTTATTAAATACGAATTAAGAGAGCCGTCGTTAAACGAAATATTTATTGAAAAGGTAGGTGAAAGTAATGAAAATTAGAGGTTGGGGTAAGGTTTTAAAATTCTCATTTATTCAGCTGGTAAAAACAAAATCCTTTATTTTCAGTACTATTTTAACTATCTTGATTATAAATGGAATACTCGCAGCAAGCATGATTCTTCCCACAGTATTTTCAGACGATGATACAAACAGCACATCTGTCGGAGATATTTCCAATAGCACTGAAGGACAGGACGAACAAAGCAGCGTAATAAAAAAGGTATATTGGTATGATGAAACTGATATTTCACCTGCGTATGATTACAAAAAATTTGCACAAGAAAATAATATAGAATTTGTTATTTCTGACAAAGGCAAAGATGAGCTTATTAAAGATATTGAAGTAAGTGAAAAGGCTGAACTTCTCATTACCCTTTCAAGAGATGAAAGCGGCAGCTTTTACATAAAAGCTTATAGACCTTACAGCGAAAGCATTATTACAGAAGATGACAGCGACTTTCTTTTATATAATCTAAGTACTGATTTTAAAGAATTTAAATATTCTACACTAGGCTTAACTGAAGAGCAAATTGAGTTTGCCGACTCATCTATTAATATAAACTCATATATTGCCGGCAAGCAAAAGTCTGAAGGNGCTCTTGTAATGAGTACCCTACTTCCTATGATTATTTCAATGGCACTATTTATGCTTATCTTTACTTATGGGCAAATGGTAGCTCAGTCAATTGCCACTGAAAAGGCCTCAAAGGTTATGGAGCTTTTGCTCACTTCAATAAGGCCTCTGGCTGTTGTTGTCGGAAAAGTGCTGGCCATGGGGCTAGTCGCTTTATTCCAAGTAATAACAATAGGTATCACTGTTGCTTTAACTTTCTTTATATCTGGAAGTGTGGTAAAAGATATTGCACCCACTCCTAATATATCGGAAATAACTGCAAATGTACCCGATGATATTCAAACTGAAATTACATCGGCAATATCAGAAACATTCACCAACTTAAACCCTCTTAGCATTATAATGGTTATTGTTGTGTTTATTTTAGGATTTTTCTTCTTTGCTTTAATCTCTGCTATTATAGGTGCTAGTATAAGCAGACTTGAGGATTTGGCACAAGCTAATCAGCCATTAGTATTAATCGGTATTTTAGGATTTTATTTAGCTTATTTCTCATCAGGTATTTTCAGCGACGCAGAAAATATAAAAGCAACTACCTTACAATGGGTATCATGGTATTTACCTATATCATCACCATTCGCTCTGCCCTCAGGCATACTGATGGGATACCTAAGCATACCTCAGGCTTTATTGGCAATTGCATTCTTAGCAATTTGTGTACTGCTATTTGCACTTGTGGTTACAAAAGTATATGAAACACTGATTCTGCATACCGGCGACAGAATAAAGCTGATAAAAATAATTAAAATGGCATTTACACCAAAGAATAAAAAAATAAAAACTAATTAAACTTATTAAAACAATTTCGTTTTTTTGGGATTCATTTGCCGAAAAATGCCACGCATACCACCTGTAATTACGGGCATGGTGTAACAAGGGGAGCTAGCTCCTCTTTATCTGAAAGATAAATTGAGCTTGCCTATTAGGTAAGCTCAATTTTATTTAATAAGCTTTAAATATGAAGGATTAAAAGAATAAAGCTTAAAAAATCTATCTTCTGCCAAAGCCTCCAAAGCCACCTTTTCCTCCGCCCATACCATTTTGTGCTACGGTAAGAGCAGCTGTTGTGCTAGAGCTTTTTTCATAATCCTTATGCACTCCGGAGGTTAAGATATTATCACTATCTTCACCACCATCATAGCTTCCACCGGTAAGAATTGAATATTCATCACCATTTATAATTTTATCAGATGAATAATACAATACTGCCGAATCCTTAAGAGGCTTAAAGCTTGTGATTATATTTCCGTCTTTATCACAAACACTAATTACCTCGTCCTCGTTCATTTCAACAGATACCATTAAAGATGCTTGGGCAGATTGCTCGGTATTTGAGCCTTGTGACATTCCACCACTGTCTAGGGCGATTATTGTTCCCCCGTTTACTGTGATAGTACCATCACAATCAATAGCACCATTAGCTGAATTTGTAGGTCCATTAACGAAAATCATTCCACCATTAAAAGTCAATACTCCATTTGAGTCTACGCCATCTCCATCAGCATTTATTATTATAGTTCCGCCATTAACGGTTAGACTAATATCCTTTTCTTCATTATCTTCCTCAGCATCAACTACATTAGCAGTATTTTGTGTTTGTGCATTTTCAGGCAAGCCCTCCTGCATATTAGGACGTTCTCCTCCATTAAATTCGCCGTCCTCCGGCATACCCTCAGGCATATCTTCAGGGCCTCCCTCAGGCATATTATCCTGTCTGCCATTAAATCCCCCTCCATTAGGGAAATTTCCTCCTCCAAACTCGCCTGAGCTTCCATCGGAGGCATTTATAGCATCATCATCAGAAGTTATATTAAAATAACCATCGTTAAATTCTATGCTAAGTCCCTCTATTCCCTCGTATGA
>JGI24710J26742_10002141_pt1 | contig 17722 bp, 19 predicted proteins | sample BioPla2DNA2_FD_26742 | JGI IMG/M metagenome (IMG submission 26742) | reverse complement strand
CAGCTTTCATCTCTTGCAGATTCTTTAAGAATAAAGAATTTAATAGATTAGGGTGTCGGTAATGAGACGTAGAACAAAGATTCGCTTAAATCCAAAACATGGACTTCTCATAGGATTAATTGTATGCATATTCCTAATAGCTATATCATTTCGTTTTGGCAAATATCTGTATCCGGTAAGGTAAGAAATGCAGTGGGTTCTGCAATCACACCAATGCAGAAAGGTATTAATATAATCGGAACACATATATCTGATGGATTAGATACATTAAGAAGTATGAAGGAGCTTACCGAAGAGAACAGGAGACTGAAAGAACAGGTCAACATATTATCTTATGAGAATAAGCTTCTTTTGCAGAATAAATACGAGCTGGACGAGCTTAGAGAATTATATAAGCTTGATCAGAAGTATATAGATTATCCCAAGGTTGCCGCACGAATAATCGATAAGGACACTAATAACTGGTATAATATATTCACCATAGATAAAGGTACCAGAGACGGTCTGGCAGTTGATATGAATGTCATAGCAGGCAACGGCTTAGTAGGAATAATTACAGAATGCTATTATAATCATTCTAAGGTTCGTGCCATTATAGACGATAAAAGTGCGGTTTGGGGCATGTTCTTAAAGACTTCCGATACCTGCGTAGTCCAAGGTGATCTTAAGCTTATAGAAGAAGGCAAAATAAGAGTGGAATTTATCAGCAAGGATGCCAAGATTGAGGATGGCTATGAGGTCGTTACAGCCCATACCAGTCCGAAATTCCTACAAGGTATACTTATAGGCCATGTCAGTGATATTGAGCTTGATCCCGGCAACATGACAAAGAATGCATACCTTACCCCTGCTGTAGACTTTGAGCGGTTAAGCGAGGTTTTAATTATTACAGAACTGAAGGAACCTCTGATTACCGAACCTCCTGTAGANGAGTCCATAAATGAATAAGAAAAGTAGGTTTTCGATTTGAAACGGGCAATTGTATATTTCTTTGAGATTATTATATGCTATGTTCTTCAAAGCTCATTATATCAGTTTATCAGCTTGGCAGGAGCGATGCCGAATCTGCTCATAATCCTTGTAGTATCCAATGCATATATGAGAGGAAGGATGACAGGGACAGCAGTCGGTTTTTTTTCAGGACTGCTGATAGATATAATGTTTGGCAATGTAATCGGTCTGTATGCTATGATTATGATGATAATCGGACACTTGATCGGCTTTGCCCATAAGATTTATTCAAGGGATGACTTTACACTGCCGTTAATATTTATTGCAGTTGCTAATTTTATATATCAGTTCTTTTATTATGTGTTTGAGTTTTTATTACGGGGAAAATTAGATTTTTCATATTATTTTCGAATTATTATCCTTCCGGAGATTATATATACGGTGGCAGCCGGTATTCTTGTGTACAAGCTTCTGCATATGATTAATCATGCTCTGGACCGTAATGAATTCAAGGAGGAGTAACTTTGCTTGATATATTTCTTGACTGGTTAAAAAGAATATTAAAATCCAGACTGTTTCCTATAGCATTCATATATATAATTCTGTTCGCAATACTCATTCACCGTTTATTCGTACTGCAAATTGTAGAAGGACCTACTCATGCTGAGGAATATGAATATAGGAACACAGAGGTTAGAGAAATTAAAAGCACAAGAGGTAATATTTATGACCGAAACGGTATGCTTCTTGCATCGAATACTCTTTCATACTCAGTAGTCATGGAGGACAGCTCATTGATTACATCAAATAATCAAAGAAATGCTGTAATCCATAAGCTCATTCAGATAATCGAGTCAAATGGAGATACTCTTGATAATCCATTCTATATAGTTCATACCGGTAATGGAGAGTTTGAATTTACCGTATCCGGCTCAGCACTTACCAGGTTTAAGAAAAAGGTTTATGCGTACGCTCTTGTCAATAACGAGCTTACAGAAGAGCAGATGAATGCTTCTGCTAATGATGTTTATGACTTTCTGAAGAACGGAACCAATATATATCCCATGTTTGGTATATCAGACGATTATACCATAGAAGAGACCTTAAAGATTATGAGCGTGCGATATGCTTTATTTAACAATTATCCTAAGTTCATGCAGATTACGGTGGCTTCCAATATTTCAGAAGGTACGGTTGCCATGGTGAAGGAAAACATGGCAGATCTTCCGGGAGTCGATATTAAGCAGCAAACCAAGCGTGTCTATCATGACAGTATATATTTTGCTCATATTCTGGGCTACACCGGACTAATTAATGCTGAAGAACTGGAAAGACTGAATCAGAATTCAGATGAAGAGTATTATAATTCAACAGATATTGTCGGCAAGACAGGTATTGAAAAGGAATTTGAAGCGTATCTTTCCGGAACAAAGGGCAGTGAAATTGTTACCGTCAATGACAGCAACAGAGTGGTAGAGGTTGTTGAAAGAAATGATCCAATCGCAGGTAATGACATATACCTTACAATAGACGGTAATATTCAAAAGGCTGCATATCATATATTGGAAAAAAGAATAGCCGGCATCCTTTTGGAGCATATAAAGCCTGACCTTGATTATGGTACGAAGGGAGAAAGTGCGAGTAAAATATACACACCAATCTATGAAGTTTATTATGCTTTAATAGACAACAACATAATCGATATCAGCAGATTATCGTCTGAGGATGCACAGGATATAGAAAAGCAGGTTTATTCTAAATTCAAAGACGCCAAAGCTGATGTATATTCACAGCTTAGAAAATTCTTATCACCGGAAAATGAGACAACTAATAACAGAGCCGGTGATATGGAAGAATATCTTGATTATATATATAAGATATTATCTAATCAGGGCGTAATATTAACAGACAATATTGATAAGGATGACACCACACTGCGCTCTTATCTCAATAACAAAACACCATTAAGCGGCTTTCTGCAGTATGCTCTGGCAAATAATTATGTAGATCTGTCAAAGCTTGATGTAACCACATATTTTAGCTCGGAGGAATTATATCAGAAACTGCTTGATTACACATGGAATATTTTGGATAATGATAGCACTTTTAATAAAAAAATATATCGGTATTTGGTGTTTTCGTATAAATTGTCAGGAACTGAAATTTGTCTTTTATTATTTGCCCAAGGTGTGCTAGAATATAATGCAGATGATATTATGAAGCTTGAAGACGGAACCGTATCGGCTTACAGGTTCATGACAGATAAGATTAGATCACTGGAAATCACACCTGCTATGCTTGCACTGGAACCTTTTAGCGGTTCGATTGTAATCAATGATGTTAATACCGGTGACGTGCTTGCAATGGTTACGTATCCAAGCTATGATAATAACAAGCTGGCCAATAAGATTGACGCTGACTTTTATAATTGGCTTTATACGGATAAGACCGATCCATGGATGAACCGTCCGACCACGCAGCTGATAGCTCCCGGTTCTACATTTAAGATGGTTACTGCAGTCGCAGGGCTTGAAGAAGGTGTAATTGATCCCTATGAGAAGATACTTGACCTTGGTATCTTTGATAAAATTGCCCTTCCGGCAAAATGTCACATATATCCCCGTTCACACGGTGCTGTAGATATGTCAAATGCGATTAAGGTATCCTGTAACTATTACTTCTATGAAACCGGCTATCGCATGGGCATAGACAGCAGAGGTGAGTTTAATGAGAAGCTTGGCTTAAGCCGTATATATAAATATGCATCACTTTTCGGACTGGACACAACTTCAGGTGTGGAAATAGGAGAGGCTATGCCTAATGTATCCGATAAGGATACCGTACGTTCTACCATAGGACAAGGAACCAATCTGTATACACCTGTTCAGCTGTCAAGATATGTTTCTACCATTGCCAATCGCGGTACTAATTATTATCTTACCCTGTTAGACCGTATAGTAAGAAAGGACGGCAAAATTGTTCTAAAGAATGAACCTAAGGTCTATATGGAGCTGACTGATATTAAAAACTCTACATGGGACAGTATTCGTAAAGGTATGTATATGGTTGCCAATGAGCCCAGAGGCTCCGTTTATGAACTTTATGGCGATTTTGGAGTAACTGTAGCAGGAAAGACAGGAACCTCCCAGATAAGCCTCAGTAAGCCGAATAATGCGCTTTTCATCTCATTTGCACCTTATGAAAAGCCTGAAATCGCAGTTACCGTGGTAATACCTAACGGGCATACCTCAGGCAATGCCGCAGAAACAGCCAGAGATATATATCAGTTGTATTTTAACTTAGCAAATCCAGAAGATTTGGTAGCCAGTGAGGCTGTGCTTCCTGAAAATGATATAGCTGCATTTTCAGATTAATCATAATAATATACAATATTAGGAGTTAGCCATGAAATCTGTTAAAAAAAATTCAGTGATGATTAAAGGTAATAAATATGGTATTATTGTCGTTCTCAATCCTGATGCCGACTTTGAGGATCTGAAAGAACAGATAACAGAAAAATTCAAAGAATCAAGCAAATTCTTTGAAAAGGCTAAAATGGCAATCAGTTTTGAAGGCAGGAAGCTGTCTGATGAAGAACAGCAGGAAATTTTGGATATAATAAGTAATAATACCGATATGCAGATCGTTTGTATTATAGATAACGATCCGCAGAAAGAAGAGCTCTTTAGAAAAACTCTTGAGCAAAAGCTGATGGAGCTTGAGAGTAATACCGGACAGTTTTATAAGGGTATTTTACGTTCAGGTACTTCTCTTGAATTCGAAAACAGCGTTGTAATTATCGGTGATGTCAATAACGGAGCAAGAGTAGTATCCAAAGGAAACATCATTGTACTCGGTTCTTTAAGAGGCAACGCCTATGCCGGTGCTTCCGGAAATACCAATTCCTTTGTAGTAGCCCTTGACATGAGACCGACACAGATCAGAATTGCAGATGTTATCGCACGGTCTCCGGATAAGCCCATAAAGGATGAAGTAAAGGAAGCTAAGATAGCATTTTTAGAAGACGGACACATATATATAGAACCTCTTAACAAGAGTATTCTTAACGATATAAAGCTATAAAGCATACAGAACATATACAAGCAGTTAATTAAGTAATCTGCTTGATATTAGATAAATTTGCAATACTTGAGGCATAAGCCTCATAATGGACTGGAGGATAATTGTATGGGAGAAGTAATAGTTGTTACATCGGGAAAAGGCGGTGTTGGTAAGACAACAACCACTGCCAATGTTGGTACCGGATTAGCTATGCTTGAAAAAAAGGTGGTTTTAATCGACACAGATATAGGACTTAGAAATCTTGATGTGGTTATGGGTCTTGAAAACCGCATAGTCTACAATCTTGTAGATGTTATTGAAGGAAATTGTCGAATACGTAATGCATTAATTAAGGACAAGCGTTATCCGAACCTTTATTTGCTGCCGTCAGCTCAGACAAGAGACAAGAATTCTGTTTCACCTGAACAGATGAAGAAGCTGGCAGATGAGCTTAAGGACGAATTTGATTACATATTAATGGATTGTCCGGCAGGTATTGAACAGGGATTTCNCAATGCGATCGCTGGAGCAGACAAGGCATTAGTAATTACCACCCCCGAAGTTTCAGCCGTCAGGGATGCAGACCGTATCATTGGTTTATTGGAAGCTAATGAATTGGANGAAACCTATTTGATTGTCAATAGGATTCGTATGGACATGGTAAAACGCGGTGATATGATGTCAAGCGATGATGTCACTGAAATATTGGCAATTGATTTAATTGGTATTGTGCCTGATGATGAACACATCGTAATATCAACAAATCAAGGTGAACCATTGGTTGGCTCTGATTCCTTAGCAGGACGGGCTTATATGAACATAGCAAGAAGACTGATAGGAGAAGAAATACCTTTCTTAAATCTTAATGAAAGGAATACAATCTTTAGCAAGCTATTTGGAAGAAGGAAATAATAGGGAGGTAAATCATGGGTTTGGCAGATTTTTTCAGAAGAAAGGGAACCAGCAGTATTGCGAAAGACAGGCTAAAATTGGTTTTGGTATCGGACCGTGCAGGCTGCTCACCCGAGGTTATGGAGCAGATTAAAAACGATATCATTGCTGTAATATCAAAATATATTGAAATTGACTTAGATGGACTTGATATTAAGATTACGCAGACCGAATCGGAATTACACAACGGAACAGTTCCGGCACTGTTTGCAAATATTCCAATTAAGGATATGAAGGCTTCTAAGAAATAAGGATGTTATCGGATGTTAAAATTCAAGAATTATGATTTCAAGAGGTATAATATATCCTTACTGATTGTAGTCACTGTTCTGATTACTATCGGTGTGTTTTTAATAAAACAGGTAAAGCCTGATGACTATAAAAAACAGATTATTGGCTTATTGGGCGGGCTGGTTATTGCTGCAATAGTGTCCTTTATTGATTATCATTTTATAAGTAAATTTTATATTGTATTATATTTGTTTAACTTGGTAATGTTAATCTTAGTAAAATTAATAGGTATTGAATATCACAATGCTAAGCGCTGGCTTGATTTGAGGTTTTTTGAATTACAGCCGTCCGAGCTTACAAAGATTATACTTATTATATTTTTTGCAAAGCTTTTTACCATATTTGAACACAGGATTAATAACGTTATTTTCTTACTGATTTCAGTGGTATTGATGGGTATTCCCACTTACCTTATACTAACTCAGACAGATTTATCAACCAGTATTGTTCTTATGACTATATTTGCAGTACTGATATTTACAGCCGGATTAAGCTGGAAGATTATTCTTCCGATAATTATTATCGGAGTACCGGCTATTGGGGGATTATTCTGGTATATACAGCAGGATTACCAGGTATTACTAAGCGATTATCAGCAGGAGAGGGTTCTTTCTATCTTAAACCCCGAAGCATATCCCGGAACAATGTACCAACAGGATAATTCCATACAGGCCATTGGTTCGGGACAACTGACAGGTAAATATTTATCTGAGGGAGCAGGAAGCCTTAGAGGATATCATCATGTACCCGTTTCAGAGAGTGATTTTATCTTTTCAGTAGCAGGAGAAGAATTTGGCTTCATTGGGAGCTTGCTTATATTATTATTGTTTGCATTCATTATTTTCAGATGTCTTTCTACTGCAAGAAAAGCACCGGACAGAATGGGAATGCTTATCGCCTCCGGCATTGCATCAATGTTTGCCTTTCAGGTATTTATCAATATCGGAGTGGTGACATCAATCTTACCAAACACCGGAATACCTCTGCCTTTTTTAAGCCAGGGACTAAGCTCACTTATCAGCAGTATGATAGCAATCGGTATTATCCTAAATATTCGGCTACAGCCTAAAAAACAAACAAGATAGAAAAGGAGGTGCTTTGTATGAATATTGCTATGATTGCCCATGATGCCAAAAAGAAATTGATGCAGAACTTTTGTATAGCTTATCGGGGCATTCTAAGTAAACACACTTTGTATGCAACCGGTACAACCGGTAGATTAATAGAGGAAGTAACCAATCTGTCAATCCATAAATATCTTGCCGGACATCTGGGAGGAACTCAGCAATTAGGGACTCAGATAGAGCATAATCTTATCGATATGGTTATATTTCTAAGAGACCCTCTGACTCCCAAATCACATGACCCGGATGTTAATAATATTTTTAAACTTTGTGATAAACACAATGTTCCTTTAGCTACAAACCTTGCAACTGCCGAGCTGTTAATCAAGGCATTAGAGCGGGGAGATTTAGATTGGAGAGAAGTGTTTAAAACATAAATATGTTTAAAACATAAAAGGGTTGATTTTATTGAGAAAACGATATCTGTTAATTCTTCTTTCAATTATTATGATATTAGGTGGCTGCCGGAAATCATCCGATCAGTTTTTTTCCTACAAAGATTATGTCTCAAACGCAAAAATCAATATGGGAGTCACATTATCTGAGAATGATTTTTTCGCAGAGAGAATAGTAGTCATTTCGGAGAATGATTATGATACTGATGATGATTTGGTCAGTTCTGAAGCAGCTTTTCTTTGTGATGTTACTAATAACAAAGCTCTTTATTCCAAATCTCCATATAAAAAATTATATCCGGCAAGCCTTACAAAGCTTATGACTGCTTTGGTTGTTTTAAAAAAAGGAGAATTGACCGACAGTGTTACAGTCAGCTATAATGCCTCACATATTCCTGTAGCCGGAGCTAAGGTATGCGGATTTGAAGAAGGCGATGTGATAACCATGGATGCCTTACTTCATTGTTTATTGATTTATTCCGGAAATGATGCAGGTATTGCCATAGCTGAGCATATGAGCGGAAGTGAAGAAAACTTTGTCAGGATTATGAACTCGGAAGCCAAAAGAATAGGTGCTTCTCATACAAATTTTGTTAATTCGCATGGTCTGCACGATGATAATCATTATACAACCGCTTATGATATGTATCTGATTTTCAATGAGCTTATTCAATATGATACATTTTTAAATATTATTAGCCAAAGCTCATATACAGCTGTTTTTAAAGATAAAAACAAAAAAGAAAAGCAGTTAACCTTTAATTCCACTAATCTGTATCTCAGGGAAGAAAAAGAATCTCCTGAGGACATAACAATAATCGGCGGCAAAACCGGTGTTACATACAAAGCTGGTAATTGTCTTATTCTATTATCCAAAGATGAAGATAACTCTCAATATGTTTCAATAATTATGAAGGCAGGCGACATAGATAAATTGTATTCTGATATGTCGACTCTGTTATCCTTGATTACAGAAAAGAGACAGTAAATTCTACTTCAGTAGAATTTAATTATAAGTTGTATTAATTATACAATTGTAATATAATTGATTTATCATCACATTATTTTTGTATAATTAATACAAAAGACTTTATTTATCAGGCATGGTATTTATTATTACATGCCCATCAGAAGGAGGAGATTGCCATGATACAGATAATTGCAGGTACAAAAGGAAAAGGTAAGACCAAAGTACTACTTGAAAAGGTAAACAATGAAGTAAAAACCGCTAAGGGCAGCATTGTTTATCTTGATAAGAACAACAAGCATATGTATGAGCTCTCAAACAAAATCAGATTGATTAATGTAAAAGATTATCTGATAGAGAATCATAATGAATTTATAGGTTTTCTCTGCGGCATCATATCTTGTGACCATGATCTGCAGTCGATATATTTAGACAGCTTCTTAACAATAGGCTTTGTAAATGATGATAATATCCATCAAGTATTTGAAAAGCTGAATCTCATTTCAAATCAGTTTAATGTCAACTTATGTATCAGTATCTCTATGAACTATGATCAAATCCCTGAAAACATGAAACAGAATGTAATTGTTGCTTTGTAGAATATCACAGATATTCATTGTTTTGATTCATAAATTCGGGTTTATATATATAATTAATTAATATATTAAGGCTTCAGATAAAGAACTGGAGCCTTTTATATATTCAGCAATATTATTATTTTTTGTCCGGATGCTTTAGTCCGGATTTAATTCTAATCCTCATTCCTTAGCCTTCCGAAGAAGCTTAATGAATACAGACCTGCGATACCCACAAGTGCATAAATTATTCTGCTGACCACAGTCATTTCACCAAAGATTGCCCTGACAAGATTAAAATCAAAGAATCCAATCAGACCCCAATTAATAGCTCCGATTGCTACAAGTATTAAAGCAATATAATCCAGTGTCTTCATATAAAAAACCTCCTTCATGACATTTGCCTATTTAAAAATTGAAAAATATAAATAATTCATTCCTGAGATAAATCTCTGTTATTATATTTTCCATATTTTCCGTCTTTATGCATGGTTTATGCGAAATATATAGCTTGTAACCAATAGTTTTATTAAGTATAATATATTTTAACGGAAGTTTATGATACCATAAGGTATTAATGGAGGCGAAAGCTTGAGGAGAAGTAGAAGAGTTGTAAAATTCAGAAGACGAAAAACGTTTAATATAGGTATAACTATCTTCTTGATTCTTTTCATCTATATTGCTATTAATATATATATTTATTTTACAAAAGAGCATATCTCTATCTATGAAGTACATGAGGGTTATAATACTACTAACAGCCGTGTAACCGGGCTTGTATTAAGAGATGAACAGCTGGTTTATACTCAGAAAGCAGGCTATATTTATTATTTTTTGAAGGAAGGCTCAAGAGTAGCAAAGAATTCATCGGTATATTCTGTAGATGACAGCACAAATATTATGGATTATATAACTGAAAGTGATGATATTTTGATGCTTTCGAGTGATAATTCAAAGCAATTTCAGTATGAAATTAAAAAATTTTATTCGCAGTATTCAGACTATGATTTTTCTTATGTTTATGATTTTAAATTCGATGTAGAAAGCACATTGTTTGATATGCTAAATCAGACAATGATAGAAAAGGGTATACAGATTGGTGAGGATACAGGATTTCAATATTCCTATGAAGTCTTTAAAAGCGATTCCAGCGGTATAATTTCATATTATAAGGACAACTGTGAAACGATTACCAAAGAATCTGTTACAAAGGATATATTTGATAAGAAGGACTATAAGAATATACCGCTTCGTACCTCTGATATGGTATCTGTTAATACTCCTGTTTATAAAATAATAAAATCTGAAACATGGTCAATAATATTTCCGCTGACAGATGAGCAGTATGATAAGCTTCAAGTAATGGATTGGGTGGACTTTACCATCCTTAATGATGATTTCAGTACCTCTGCACCGATTAATATATTCAAGAATCAGACAGACTCAACATATTATGCTGAGATAATCATGGACAAGCACCTGTCTAATTATTTGAACAATCGTTTTCTTGACATAGAGCTTCATTTTGATAATATCTACGGATTAAAGATACCGCTGTCTGCACTGACAACAAAGGATTTTTATCTTGTACCCTTATCATATTTTACTGAGGGCGGCAACAGTAATGAAAAAGGTCTTATTAAGGAACAGTATGACAATGATACCGGCGATGTTAAATTAATATTTGTTAATGTCGATATATATTATCAGGATGATATGTTTGGTTATGTTGATACCAATCAATTTGCTCCTAATACATGGATTCGCACTACCGACGGCGACAGATATCAATTGTCCATGACAGATAAGCTGACAGGTGTATATAATGTAAATATGGGCTACGCCGTGTTTAAGAGAGTAGAAATCATCTATCAGAATGAATCTTATTGTATTGTAGATAAGAACACATCCTATGGATTATCACTATATGATCATATTGCTTTAGATGCAAATACTGTTGTGGAGCAGAAGATAATATATTAGAGACTGTTATATTGACATACTGTATACCGGATGATTAATACTATACAGCCTGACATGAAGGGAGTGAGTTATGTGCTGATAGAAGAACGTATTAATGATACATTAAAGCGTATTGAAGCCGCCTGTATAAGAGCCGACAGAAATCCTTCAGAGGTTACCCTGATAGCGGTCAGCAAGACTCAGCCTCTACATATGATAGAAGAAGCTTATAAATTGGGAATTAGGAATTTTGGTGAGAACAAAGTACAGGAATTGGTACAAAAATACGATAATTTAAAAGACATGTACGGCAGTAATATTAAATGGCATCAAATCGGTCATTTACAGCGTAATAAAGTCAAGCAGGTTATTGATAAAGCCGTCCTGATTCATTCGGTGGATTCTGTAAGACTTGCCCATATGATTGAAAAGGAAGCTTCAAAGAAGAATATTGTATGTGATGTTTTAATTCAGGTAAATATCGCTATGGAAGCTACAAAGAACGGTGTAAGCACCGATGAATTAGTTCCGCTCTTTATGGAATTAATAAAACTTCCTCATATTAGGGTAAGAGGATTGATGACAATAGCACCATATGTTACTGATCCAGAAAAAAATAGAAACTATTTTAGTAAAATGCGACAATTATTTATTGACATAAAATCAAAAAACATTGATAATGGACTTACAGATATCTATTTTGATCCTAACAGCTTCGATATTCTTTCTATGGGAATGACCGGAGACTTTGAGGTTGCAGTAGAAGAGGGAGCTACAATGGTGCGGATAGGTACAGGCATATTTGGTGAAAGAGATTATACCATTTCACAGTAATATTAAATGTAGTTATTATTAATTTTAAATCATGTCATTATAGATAGGAGAGTCAATACGATGCCTAATATTTTTAAGAATTTTCTAAATTCAATGAAATTAACAGAGGATGAAGAGTTTAATGATGATTTCTTTGATGATGATGAGGATTTAAATGAACCCAAGAGATCCAGACATTTTGAAAAAAATTCTTACGATGAAGAAGCCGACACCACATCAAACCGTCAACAATCAAAGGTACATAACACTAATGATTATAAAAAAGAAAGGATGAGAGGAGTGGAAAGACGCTCGGCAAACAAGGTTGTTCCTATGAGAACTACACCAAAAGGGCTAGAGGTCTGCATTATGAAGCCTACTTCTTTTGAAGATTCCCAGGTTATCTGTGATATGCTTCTGACGGGAAGAGCTACTGTTATTAATCTTGAAGGATTTGATGATTATCAGGCTCAGAGAACCATGGATTTTGTTTCAGGATCTGTGTATGCAATTAACGGAAAGCTCCATCGAATATCCAGTAGTATATTTATTGTATCACCCGATACGGTGGATATATCAGGAGACTATCTGGATATGATAAAGGACGATAATTTTGACCCTCCAACCTTTAGTTCAAAATTCTAAATTGATTATTAGCCGAACCGGTTTATTAGCAGAAGGATTTATATGAAGAATTAAAGTAGGAGGAGTAAATAATGCTGACCCCATCTGAAATAAGAGAAAAGATCTTTAAGAACGGTTTAGGGTATGACAAAAAGGATGTTGAACAGTTTATTCAGGAGATTTCAGACGATTACGAGCAACTCCTTGCGGAGAACGAAAACCTTAATAAGAAGGTAAAAGACCTTACTGACAGTATAAGTTATTATAAATCCATCGAAAAGACCCTTCAAAAGGCTCTCGTAATAGCTGAAAAAACAGCTCAAGACATTAAGAATAATGCATATAAAGAAGCCGAGGCTATTGAAATGAATGCTAAGGCTAATGCTAAGATGATTGAATCTAAGGCATTAAAGCAATCTGAAATACTGGAACATAAAACTCTTAATTTATTAAAGCAATATGAGTTATTTAAAGCTCATTTTAAGAATCTGTTGAATGCACAGATTGAGCTTATCAATAGCGAAAGCTTCCAGATTAATACACTTGACTTTTCCTATGATGAAATCTTAGCATCACAGCCTGAGAATGCTAAGCTTGACAGTTCCCCAAAAGAAGATACCAATATCAAAGCTTCTTTAGACACTGAAGATGCTTTTGAGTTTATTGCCATAGATGAAGAATTATAAATATACGATTCTGTAAGGAGGACGCATAACCCCGTCTGTGTGTTTTTTGGATGTGGTTATGCAATTTATTATGTATCAGGATAATATAATTGTTAATTATGAAGGCAAACCTGCATATTCTATTATATTTGATAAGGATTATTCTGCACTTAGCGAAGCTCTGTCCGATATCGGTCTGCAAAATAAACGCTTTATGATTATATCCGACAGTAATGTTGGTTCTATCTTTCTTTATGATTTAATACAGCTTATTAAACCTATAGCAAGAAGTGTAAAAAGCATAACCTTTGAAGCCGGTGAAAACAGTAAGAACCTTGATACTGTTAAGATGGTTTATAAAAGCCTGATTGATAACAAATTCGACAGAAAAGATATAATAATTGCTCTTGGCGGAGGTGTGACAGGAGACTTAGCGGGATTTGCTGCTGCAACATATCTGCGGGGTATCGGGTTCATTCAGCTTCCTACCACTTTACTTGCTATGGCTGATTCCAGTATTGGCGGAAAAACCGGTGTTGATTTTATGGCATATAAGAATATGATAGGGGCATTTCATCAACCCAAGCTGGTATATATGAATCTTTCGACTTTAAACACGCTTCCGAAAAGGCAGTTCAATGCCGGTATGAGCGAAATAATTAAACATGGTCTAATAAAGGATGCTGATTTTTATACTTGGTTGTCTAAGAATTTGAATGATATCAAAGCATTAGATTATGAAATTCTTAAGCAAATGGTTATAAGAAGTACTGAAATTAAGAAAAATGTAGTGGAAAACGATCCTAAAGAACAGGGAGACAGAGCACTTCTTAATTTTGGGCATACTATAGGACATGCCATTGAAAAATTAAAGGATTTCAGTCTTCTTCATGGTGAATGCATTGCAATCGGTACGGTGGCTGCGGCTTATATCTCTTATAAGCGTGGATTTATATCTAAGGATGAATTATATAGGATAATTAATCTTATTAAGGCCTGCGATCTGCCGGTCTCTGTCAGCAGCATATGTGCTGAAGATATATATAATACTACAAGACTTGATAAAAAGATGCAGTCAGATAAGATCAAGTTCATTCTGCTCAAAGAAATAGGCAATTCTATTATAGATACAAGCGTTTCAAAAGAGGAGATGCTGGAAGCCATAGAATTTATCTTGGAATAATTTAATACTAACTATATAAACAGAACGGAGTTTGTACCATGAAACAGCGATTAAGACATTTGATTTATTTTATAGTGCTGGTTGTAATTGACCAGATAAGTAAATACTTTGCTCGTATGACACTACAGAAGAATGGACCTGTCAGTATTATTCCCGGCGTATTAAAGCTTCAATATCATGAAAACACAGGTGCGGTATGGGGAATTTTGACAGATAAAACAGAATTTCTGACCGTATTAACAATAATATTGTCCGCTTTACTTTTTGCTGCATATTTTAAGATTCCTCAAAAAAGACGGTATCTGCCTATACAGATAATATGGGTATTTATTATGGCCGGGGCAATTGGCAACTTCATTGACCGTATTACGCTAAAATATGTAGTGGATTTTATATATTTTGAGCTGATTAATTTTCCTATCTTTAACCTTGCAGACAGTTATTTGACTGTTTCCAGCATATTGTTATTAATACTTGGTATATTTTATTACAAGGATGAGGATTTTGATTTTTTAGACGGTCTGCTGAAGAAAAAAGGTAATAAAGAAGCTTCTCAGGAAGAAGAGGTGAATGAGAAGAATGATGAATCCAATGGATGATGACCTTATAGAGGTATCTGAACAGGAACAGAATATTGACCTTATAGTAGATGATGAGTATGATATGGAACGTATTGATAAGTATCTTGCTTCCGTTTTAGATGATATGTCCAGATCATATATTCAGAAATTAATTGGTGAAAAGCGTGTATCTGTAAATGGTAGGGCTGTTAAAGCCAATTATAAGGTTACATCCGGCGAATCCGTCGCTTTATGCCTNCCCGAACCAAAAGATACCTTGATCCTCCCTGAAGACATTGATATAGATATTATTTATGAGGATGAGGACATAATAGTTATTAACAAGCATAAAGGACTTGTTGTACACCCTGCTCCCGGTCATGAAACAGGTACATTAGTCAATGCATTATTATATCATTGCAGGAACAATCTGTCGGGTATAAACGGAGTATTAAGACCGGGTATCGTCCATCGTATTGACAGGGATACCACCGGTGTTATTATAGCCTGTAAGAATGATACATCCCATCGGTTTATCGCAGAGCAATTAAAGGAACACTCGATTACAAGAAAATATCAGGCAATCGTATATAATACATTAAAGACAGACAGCGGGAGAGTGGAAAAGCCAATAGGAAGACACCCCAGACACCGCAAGAAAATGGCTGTTGATGTAAAGAACGGGAAATACGCAGCAACAAATTATCGCTTGATTGAAAACCTGGGTGACAAATATGCTTATATAGAATGTGAATTGGAAACAGGTCGGACTCATCAGATCCGTGTACACATGGCAAGCATAAATCATCCGATACTCGGAGATAATGTCTACGGTCCTGCAAAGGATCCGTTCAATCTTGAAGGTCAGGCACTTCATGCAGGAGTTCTGGGATTAATTCACCCCAAAACCAAGGAATATATAGAATTTACAGCACCTTTACCTGAATATTTTACAGATTTACTTACCAGACTAAGAAGACAATAAGGAGAATTCTAAGTGAAGAGAACTGCAATAGACAGATTAATACAATGGAACCAAGATTCAGATGTTAAGCCGGCATTGTTAACCGGATCAAAAGGCGTAGGTAAAACATTTCTTGCATATGATTTTGCCAAGTCTTTTTTTAAACATATTATGTATTTGAATTTTGAGCATGATCCTCATGTATCTGAGTTGTTTCTGCAAAATGACCCATTTATAGTATCTGATAATCTGCTGAAGTATTTTCATATGGATGAGGAAGCTAAGGACTCCGATTTCATACAAGACAGGATATTAATACTTGATGAAATCAGTTGCTGTCCGAATGCTTTCCGTATGCTTTCAACCCTTCAGTATGCAGGCGAATTCACTAAAATAATAGCTATTACAAGCCAACCTGTGCATAAGGACGAGCTGAATCTTTATAATCATATTCCTATATATCCAATGCAGTTTAATGAGTTTCTCGTGGCCATTGCAAGCGACTGGTATATAGAAACAATACTAACCCATTTTGAATCCAATAAAAAAATTCCCGATATCGTACATAAAGAGCTTCTTGCACTATTCAATCTTTACATACAGATAGGTGGTATGCCAGGAGTAATAAATGAATACTTAAACTTCAATAACCTGAATAATATCCCGGAACAGCACAGCCTGCTTATGGGGACATACCGGCACTACCAAAGCCTTAATAATCCTGACGGTAATGCACTAAAGATGAATCAGGTTCTTAACAGCCTTCCGATTCAATTGACAAAAAGTAATAAAAAATTTCAATATAAGCTTATTCGTAAGGGAACAACCCATGCGATGTATAAGGATGCGATTCAATGTCTGTCAGATCAGAATTATGTCATACCAAGTTATAAAATCGCTACAGAAGAATTGCAGAATATATCTGATCTGATAGAAGGAGACAGGCTTAATACAACTGAAATTGCCAGCTTCAAATTATATCTGTCTGATGTTGGTATGCTTCATTCACAGCTGTATAGTAAGGTGTCATCTTTTAATAAAGAGATTAATAAGGCTTTACTTGAAAATTACATAGCCGCAACCTTAAAATCAAACGGATATCCAATAATATTCTGGGAATCCGATTCAATGGCAAAGATAGATTTTATCCTTTTAAAGGATAACAACCTTATACCGATTGAGATATTCTGTGATAATAACACCAGGTCAAAAAGCGTCAGTGTATTAAAACAGAAGATAGATTCCCCATACTCTGTTAAAATTTCATCCAATAATTTTGATTACAAAAATAATATTAAATATGTTCCATATTACGCAGCTTTTTGCTTATAATTTGTTCTGTATATAATTTATCTTTCAATTTTAATAAGTTATTACATTTCTATATCAATATTTTTATGTTTTGTAAAAATATTGATAAATTTTTGTTAAAAATATTATCATTAAGGCTTGACTTTCTCGTTCTATTCCTATAGAATATAATAGCAGTCTAAAATCTACATGTGTAGATAATAATTCACACGTATTCTACATATATAGTAAGCCTTTAGGCTTGATATGAAGAAGAAGTAAAATCATCTGTTAATCTGTATCTATAAGCCTAAAACAAGGTTGTATATTCTGCCACAGTAGTTG